>Ga0164295_10000292_pt1 | contig 42489 bp, 41 predicted proteins | sample GEODES006metaG_FD_111798 | JGI IMG/M metagenome (GOLD analysis project Ga0164295, IMG submission 111798) | Oligotrophic lake water microbial communities from Sparkling Lake, Wisconsin, USA - GEODES006 metaG | ecosystem: Environmental > Aquatic > Freshwater > Lake | place: USA: Sparkling Lake...
GCAGCAGCCGGCCTTGGCGGCCAGCACCACCTCGATGCCGGCAGCGTCCAGCACGCGCGCGGTGGCACTGTTGATGTTGGGCTGCATGGCGGGCTGCACGCAACCCGCCAGCATCAGCACCTTTCGCGAATGCGTGCGCCTGGGCCATACACCGGCGTCTTGCGCGGCCGGCACCTTGTTCTTCAGCTTGGCCGGCAACAGGCCGCGCACGGCCTGGCCGAGCTTCATGGCCGGCGCGAACAGCGGCGAAGGCAGGCCTTCCTTGAGGGCCCAGCGCAGGGCTTTTTCAGCCGCGGGGCGCACCACACGCTCGTCCACCAGCTTGCGGCCGATGTCCACCAAGTGGCCGTAATCGACACCGCTGGGGCAGGTGCTTTCGCAGTTGCGGCAGGTCAGGCAGCGGTCCAGATGCTGCTGCGTCTTGCGCGTGGGCGTCTGACCTTCGAGCACTTGCTTGATGAGGTAGATGCGCCCGCGCGGGCCGTCGAGCTCGTCGCCCAGCAACTGGTAAGTCGGGCAAGTGGCGGTGCAAAAGCCGCAGTGCACGCACTTGCGCAAAATAGCTTCGGCAGCCAGGCCATCGGCCGTGCCTTGGAATTCGGGAGCGAGATGGGTTTGCATGAAAAAAGCTCTCAGCGGTAATAGGGTAGGGCCATGCCGTGGCGTCGCCGGTAGCGCAAGCAGTCAGACCACAAAGGCGGCAATGACATCAGCAGCAGCAAGCCGGCCATGGGCAGCACCCAGACAAAGCCCAGGTACTTGAAGCCGGCAGCGCCCACCACGCCCCCCGCCATGAACGCCCCCAGCAGCATGGCATGCAGGCGTAATTTGATGCGGTTGGCCCGCACCTGCAACTCCGGCGGGCGGGCGCCCTGGTTCCAATAAAAGAGCTTACCCAGCTCAATGCCCATGTCGGTGATGACGCCGGTCATGTGCGTGGTGCGAATCTGCGAGGCTGATATTTTGCTCATCAGCGCATTTTGCAAGCCCATGGTGAAGGCCAGTACCAGCACCGTCAGCGGCACGGCAAACGGCGTTTGCCGGTTGAGCGTGGCGCCCAGCAAACCGAACACCAGCAGCAAGCCGGCCTCCAGCAGCAAGGGCAGAGCGTATTCGCTGCGCAAATGGTTTTGCCGGGCCCAGTTGACCAACACCGCCGTGCACGCCGCACCTGCCACAAAGGCCAGCAAGGCACCCGTCGCACCGATGGCGACCGTGAAGCTGCCCAGCACCAGCATGTCGGAAATCATCGAGGCAAAGCCGGTCATGTGCGAGGTGTATATGCCCACCACCAGAAAACCGCCGGCGTTGATAGCACCCGCATTAAAGGCCAGCAGGGCTCCCAGCAGCCGGTTGGTACTGGCCGTGCGGTGCTGTCCGGTCAGGTGGCGAAAGCGGCGCATATCGCTTAGCCGGCACCCAGCCGGCCGGTGGCAAAAATGCCGGCCGGATCAAACTGCTTTTGCAGCGCGCGCTGAATGCCTTGCTGCACCGGCGACAGCGGCGTGAACACACCGCTCGCTTTGTCCGCGTCGCCACGCGATGCGCTGGCGCGAAACAGGGTTGCGTGACCGCCTGCTTTTTGCGCTGCGTTACGCAGCAGTGCGGCCGCACTGCCAGGCGCCCAGACCCAGCGTAAACCACCGTGCCACTCGATCAGGGGCGAAGACACCACGGCCGGCAACGCCAGCGCCGGCGTGGTCTGCGGCACGCTCAGGCGCCACAGGCACAGGTCGGTGTGAAGCGCTTGCAAAGCGGACGGCGGCGCTTTAAAAAACGGCAAGGTCTGTTCGCGACAGGCTGTCCAGTCGGCGCCGGCTTGGGGCACGTCCATGCGCTGCACCTGCGCACCCAGCGCCACTGCATCGGCCGTCAAGCGCGGGCAGGCAGCTTCGACAGCGGCCACTGCGCCGCGCAAGCGCACAAACAGCGCGTCGCGCGGCTGCTGCTCAGTGCTGTCGTGCACCCAGCAACTGGCATTCAAAGGCAGTGCTTGGCCACCCCAGCGGTTGAGCAAATCCAAAGCCTGCTGCTGACTCACGCCGGCCAGCCACAGCGTGGCCTCGGCGGGGGCCACCGGCAAGACTTTGAGCGAGACCTCCAGCAACACGCCCAGCGTTCCCAAGGAGCCCGCCATCAGGCGCGAGACGTCATAGCCGGCGACATTTTTCATGACCTGGCCGCCAAAGGTCAGTGCTTCGCCGCGGCCGTTGATGATCTTGACGCCCAGAATAAAGTCGCGCAGCGCGCCCACGCTGGCGCGCGCCGGCCCGCTCAGACCGCTGGCCACCATGCCGCCCACCGTGGCGCCGGGGCCAAAATGCGGCGGCTCAAAAGGCAGGCACTGGCCCTGGCTGGCCAACAAATTTTCGAGTTCAGTCAAGGGCGTGCCGGCACGCACGGTGACCACCAGCTCGCTGGGCTCGTAACTGACCACGCCATGGTGGCCACGCATGTCCAGCAGCGTACCGTTTAAAGTTTCGCCATAAAAGTCTTTGCTGCCACCGCCGCGCAAGCGCAAGCGCGTGCCGGTGGCCAAGGCCTGCTGCACTTGCGCGCGCAGTTGCGCCGTCAGGTCGGCGGCGAAAGCGTTGTCTGTAGCCATGACCCCGATGGTACGCGCCGGGGGCTGCGGTGGTTTTGAATTTTTTGAACAGCGCTTGTGCGCAGATTGAGACGGCTGCGCTGTCAGTGCGGGGCATCACCACCGTCAAAAAACTCAACCGGCAAACCCGGGACCTTCACGCGCATGGCAAAAACGCAGCCCGAGTCGGGCAAGGCCGCCAGCTCTGCACCCGGACGCTGATGGCTGGCGCTGGTGACGTACAGCGTTTTCAAATCGTCACCGCCAAAGCAGGGCATGGTCGGGCACATGGCCGGCAAAGGCCAGGCTCCGAGCTGCTCGCCGCTAGGGGAAATTTGCAGCACGCGCCCGCCTTCAAACATGGCCACCCAGTAGTTGCCCACTGCATCGACCGCCGCACCGTCAGGTCGCCCGCCATAACCGCCGTTGTCAGGCAGGCCCGGCTGCCAGTGCGCAGGCTTGCCCGGCCAGCTGGCAAACACACGCGGCCGGCTTAATGTGTTGGCCTCAGCATCCCAGTCCCAGGCGCGGATGGTGTGGCCGGGCGTGTCTGTCCAGTAGAGTGTGCGCGCATCGGGCGACCAGGCCAGGCCGTTGCCGGTGGTGGCTTCACCGGCCTGGCTCTGCAGCAGCGGAGTCGGGCCGCGGCAGTCTAGCGACCAGAGTTGCGCTGTTTTGGCGTTGCGCGGCTCGAAAATTGTGCCGCTCCAAAAACGCCCCAGCGGGTCGGCCTTGCCGTCGTTAAAACGCATGGTCGCCGTGTCGTAAGGTGCGGCAACGATTTGCGAAAGTTCACCGCCCCACACGGGCGCCCGGTAAATGCCGCTGCGCAGCCCCACCACCAAGCCGCCGCCGCGCGCCGGCGCTATGCAGCCCGGCTCTTCGGCCATGGCCCAGCTTTCAATCGTCCGCCGGCTCACGTCCATGCGCATCAAGAGACGGCCAGGAATATCAATCCAGTAAAGACGCGCCTCCCGCGGGTGCCAGAAAGGGGATTCACCGAGCGCGTTCGGTGCGGGGGTCACGGTTTGCCAGCTCATGGCGCCACTGTAGCGGCAAAAAAAACAGCCCGCCGGTTTGCACCGGCGGGCTGAACATCCAAAAAGACACTCTCGCTTGCATCAACCGGCAACGCGACAGCGTACCGGTCAAAAAGGTTTTAAAAAATCAACGGTTGTAGGCTGTCTCACCGTGGGAGGTGATGTCCAGGCCTTCGCGCTCATCTTCTTCAGACACGCGCAGACCAATGGTCAAGTCCACAATTTTGTAGGCAATGAAGGACACCACACCTGACCAGATCACCGTGATGATCACCGCCTTGGCTTGTGTCCAGACCTGAGCTGCGATCGAGTAGTCAGCCGCTGTGACAACCGTGGCTGTGACCCAGTCGGCCACGTAGCCGGGGCCGCCCAAGCTTGGCGAATTGAACACGCCGGTAAGCAGTGCGCCCAGGATGCCGCCGATGCCGTGTACGCCGAAGACGTCCAGCGAGTCATCCGCACCCAGCATTTTCTTCAGGCCATTGACACCCCAGAGGCAGGCGAAACCGGCGATGAAACCGATGACCAGACCGCCGCCGATGCCGACGTTGCCCGCTGCCGGTGTGATGGCCACCAGGCCGGCGACTGCACCCGAGGCTGCGCCCAGCATCGAAGCCTTGCCGCGCATCAGTGCTTCACCGACGCACCAGGCCAGCACAGCCGCCGCCGTGGCACCCAGGGTGTTGATGAAGGCCAGGGCGGCGAAGCCGTTGGCTTCGAGTGCAGAGCCGGCGTTGAAACCGAACCAGCCCACCCACAGCAGGGCGGAGCCGACCATGGTCAGGGTCAGGCTGTGAGGCGCCATGGCTTCTTTGCCGTAACCGATGCGCTTGCCCAACATGTAGGCGCCGACCAGACCGGCCACAGCCGCGTTGATGTGCACGACGGTGCCGCCGGCAAAGTCCAGCGCGCCCGACTGCCAGATGTAACCGGCTTTGGCGTTCATGGCGTCCACCACTTCTTTGCCGGTGTAAGCGTCAGGGCCCATCCAGAACCAGACCATGTGAGCGATCGGTGCGTAGCTGAAGGTGAACCAAATCACCATGAACAGCAGCACGGCCGAGAACTTCATGCGCTCAGCAAAAGCGCCGACGATCAGCGCGCAAGTGATACCGGCAAACGTGGCCTGGAAGGCGGCAAAAACGATCTCAGGAATGACCACGCCCTTGCTGAAAGTAGCAGCATTGGCAAATGTGCCTGCAGCGTTGTCCCAGACACCGGCCATCATCAAGCGGTCAAAACCGCCGAAAAAGGCATTGCCCTCAGTGAAGGCCAGGCTGTAACCGTAGATGAACCACAGAACCACGATCATCGAGAAGGTGACCATGACCTGCATCAGCACGGACAGCATGTTTTTGCTGCGCACCAGGCCGCCGTAGAACAGGGCCAGGCCGGGGATGGTCATGAGGATGACCAAAATGGTAGAGACCATCATCCAGCCGGTGTCACCCTTGTTGGGGACCAGAACTGGCGCGGCAGGCGCGGCCGGTGCAGCAGCAGGGGTCGCTGCGGCAGGGGCGGCCGCAGCAGCAGCCGGCGCAGCCGCATCAGCCGCTTTGGCTTCGGCGGGGGCAGCAACAGCAGGCGCGGCAGCCGGGGCTTGCGCCATGACGGCGCCGCAAGTCAATAAACTCAACCCGAGGGCGAGGCTAGCAAGTAGTTTTTTCATGTCAGTGTTCTCTATGAGGGTGGAGGCTGAGGCTTACAACGCTTCTTTGCCGGTTTCACCGGTGCGAATGCGCACGACCTGCTCAAGGTTGTAGACAAAGACCTTGCCGTCACCGATCTTGCCGGTGCGGGCAGCGCCCTCGATGGCCTCAATCACGCGCTCTACCAGGTCGTCTGAAACGGCGGCCTCGATCTTCACTTTGGGTAAAAAATCGACCACATACTCGGCGCCGCGGTACAGCTCGGTGTGGCCCTTTTGACGGCCGAATCCTTTGACTTCAGTGACAGTGATGCCCTGCACGCCAATACCGGAAAGTGCTTCTCGCACTTCGTCCAGCTTGAACGGTTTGATGATGGCTGTGACGAGTTTCATTTTCGTTTTTTCTCCAGGATGAAAGTCGGAGCGGTTGACCGCGCCTGCCAGTTGGGTTAATTCCGGTTTCCATAATGCACAGAACATGCCACCACTACACGCCCCTATTGTGATTATAAAAATAAGAAATTCGGCACAAAAGATGCATACTAAATGACTCTTTTAAGCGCCGCACCAAAATTGTGCAAATAAGCACGCGCCGAGATGGTGCGCCAACCGGGACGGGTTTCACCATGAGCTTATCTTTAGTGCGCAGCCGGACGCTGCTGGGTCTGCAGGCCAAACCGGTCACGGTCGAAGTCCATCTGGCCAAAGGACTGCCCAGCTTCACCCTGGTCGGGCTGGCGGAGACCGAAGTCAAGGAAGCCCGCGAGCGGGTGCGCTCGGCCATCCAGAACAGCGGGCTGGAGTTTCCGGGCAACAAACGCATCACCGTCAACTTAGCGCCTGCCGACCTGCCCAAGGACTCGGGGCGTTTTGACTTGCCGATTGCGCTGGGTATTTTGGCGGCCAGCGGCCAGATCGACAGCGCCAAACTGGCAGGCTTCGAGTTTGCGGGCGAGCTCTCTTTGGGCGGCGACCTGCGGCCGGTACGCGGCGCACTGGCCATGAGCCTGGCACTGCCGGGCAGCCCGGGTGCAGCCCAGTCGCAGCTGGTGCTGCCCGAGGGCAGCGCACAAGAAGCCGCGCTGGTGCCCGACGTGCGCATCTACCGCGCCCGCCACCTGCTGGACGTGGTGCAGCAGTTTTTGCCCGGCGACGAAGCCCCGCCCGAAAGCCAGGGCTGGGCCCGCGCAATCAACGAGAACCGGCCGGGCCAGGCGCACTACCCGGACCTGGCCGACGTCAAAGGCCAGGCCGCGGCCAAGCGTGCATTGGAGATTGCGGCGGCCGGCGGCCATTCGCTGCTGTTGGCGGGCTCGCCGGGCTCGGGCAAATCCATGCTGGCGCAGCGCTTTGCCGGCCTCTTGCCCGCCATGAGCACGCAAGAAGCCCTGGAAAGCGCGGCCATTGCCTCACTGGGCGGACGATTTTCAATCGACCGGTGGGCTGTACGCCCGACCTGCGCACCGCACCACACGGCCAGTGCCGTGGCGCTGGTGGGCGGCGGCTCGCCACCACGGCCCGGTGAAATCTCGCTGGCGCACGGGGGCGTGCTGTTTTTAGACGAGCTGCCCGAGTTTCCACGCGGCGCCCTTGAAGCCCTGCGCGAGCCGCTGGAGTCCGGCAGCATCACCATCTCGCGGGCGGCGCAGCGGGCCGAGTATCCGGCGCGCTTTCAACTGATTGCCGCCATGAACCCCTGCCCCTGCGGCTACCTGGGCTCGAGCCTGCGCGCCTGCCGCTGCTCGCCCGAGCAGGTGTCGCGCTACCAGGGCCGGCTCAGCGGCCCGCTGCTGGACCGCATTGACCTGCACGTGGAGGTGGGCGCGCTGGCCGCGCATGAACTGGTCAACGCGCCGCCCGGTGAAAGCAGCGCCAGCATCCGCGACCGCGTGGTCGCCGCCCGTGAGCGCGCCTTCAGCCGCCAGGGCAGCGCCAACCAGGCATTGCAAGGCCAGGCCATCGACGCGCAATGCGCGCTGGCGCCCGAAGCCGCCAAGTTTTTGAACCTGGCCGCTGGCAAACTGGGCTGGTCGGGCCGCAGCATTCACCGCTGCCTCAAAGTCGCCCGCACCGTGGCCGACCTGGCCGGCGCCGCGCAAGTGCAAACCGGCCATGTGGGTGAGGCGGTGCAGTACCGGCGGGGTTTGAAAGGCGCTTGAGCGCAGCGCCAGGCACAAATCAAGTAAAGTGCAGCGGCGCGCCTTGCTGCGCGCCAACACAAAGCCGCACTTTCCACCTGAACACCCCCCACACACCATGCCACAAAGCGTTATTGAAACCGGGCCGCTTGCTGCCGCCCCCAGCACCCTGAACAGCAGCCCCACACCATCCAAGAGCTGCAAGGCAGCCCAATGAGCGCCGCCACCGCCCCAGGCCCAACCGTCTCGCGCCGCCTGGCGCAAGCCATCGTCGGCGCCCGCCCCGAAAGCTCGCCCGCCGCGCGAGCCATCGGCCAACGCTTGTTGATGGATGTGGCCGGCATCTGCATCGCCGCCCGCCATGAAAACTATGTGCTGGCTGCGCTGGCTTCGGTAGAGCAAGACGGGCCTTGTAACGTGATCGGCTTTGCCCAGACCTGCGGCGTGGAAGCCGCTGCTTTTGTCAACGGCATTGCAGCGCACGGCGAAGACTTTGACGACACCTACGAAGGCGGGCCTGTGCATGCCGGCGTGGTCATCGTGCCGGCTTTGCTGGCAGCCGCCCAGCGCCACCAGCTGCCTGGCGCCGACTTGCTGCGCGGCATCGCCGTGGGCTCTGAAGTCATGTGCCGCCTGTGCGCCGTGGCGCCCACCAAAGTGCACAAAGCCGGCTTTCACCCGACTGCCATCTTTGGCGTGATGGGCGCGGTGGCCGGCCTGGGCGCGGCCTTGCGCCTGAGCGAAGACGAGCTGGTGGACGCCTTCGGCATCGCCGGCAGCATGGCCTCGGGCATCATTGAATACTTGGCCGACGGCGCCTGGACCAAACGCATGCACCCCGGCTGGGCAGCGCAGTCCGGCTACCGCGCGGTGCGCCTGGCGCAAGCCGGCTTCAAGGGCCCGGCCACGGTGTTTGAAGGCGAGCACGGCCTTTTTCATGGCTTTGCCAACACCACGAGCGGCGACTTCGAAGCCATGCTCAAAGGCGTGGGCAGCCAGTGGATCTGGACCACGATTGCCTTTAAGCCCTATGCCTGCGGCACCATGGCCCACCCTTACATTGACTGCGCCCGCGAGTTGCTGCGCCAGGGGCTGGTGCCGGCCGACATCGCGCAGATCGAGTGCGAAACCGCCGAAGGCATTGTTCACCGCCTGTGGGAGCCGCTGGCGCTCAAGCAGTCGCCGCCCAATGCTTATTCGGCCAAGTTCAGCATTCCTTACGCGATTGCCGCCGGCCTATTGCAAAACAACGCCGGCCTTGGCGAATACACCGAAGCCATGGTGCAACGCGCCGACCTGCGCGCGCTGGCCGCCAAGGTGCGCTACGTGGTCGACCCGGCCAACCCCTACCCGAAACAGTTCACCGGCCACCTGCGCGTCACGCTCAAGGACGGCCGCGTGATGGAAGCGCGACAGGGCTACTTCAAGGGCGGCGCCGACCACCCGCTGAGCGACGCCGACCTGCAAACAAAGTTCTTTGCCAACTGCCTGCACGGCGGCCTGGCCAAGCCACGCGCCGAAGCCATGTTGACCATGATCCAGCAAATCTTTGACGCGCCGCAGGTGGACTTGTCGCTGCTGGGGGCTTGAGGACCCAACCCGCGACGCGGGTTTACCCGAGCAATGACTATTTCATCTTGATATGGCAGAGGCCGTATTCAGTATTGGACGTCATGCGACTTGATTTTTAAAATCTTAGGTTCTTGGCCGCCATCTATGACCCACGATTCAACACCTCAACCCCGCGGTTTCATCATCGACCGCCAGGACGGCCAAGCCCAACTGCCGGGCAGTCTGCATACCAACCGCCGTCTGTCGCAGTGGCTGGCCTTTGACGAGCCCGGCCTGGTGCAGGTGTTCACCGGCAAGGTGGAACTCGGCCAAGGCATTCTGACCGCTTTGCAACTGCTGGCCGCTGAAGAGCTGGACATGCCGCTGTCGGCTGTGCAGGTCCGCAGCGCCAGCACCGGACACGGCCCCGATGAAGGCATGACATCGGGCAGCCTGTCGGTGCAAGACAGCGGCAGCGCACTGCGCCAAGCTTGCGCCGAAGTGCGGGCGATGGCCTTGCTGCGCGCCGCAGCGCTGGCGGGCCAACCGGCCCACACCATCACGGTGACCCAGGGGCGCTTTCGCTCGGCGCAGGGGCAGGACCTTGGCGACTACGCGACCCTGTTGCGGGGAATTAACCTGGACATCGAATGTGCCGGCACAGCGCGCCCCAAGGCGGCGGCTGAGCGTCGCCTGCTGGGGCAGGCAAGCACAGCGCGGCTGGACCTGGCTGACAAAGTATTTGGCCAGGCCCGCTTCATTCATGACCTGCGACTGCCCGGCATGCTGCATGGACGCGTGCTGCGACCGGGCACGCTAGAGGCCACATTGCACCGCCTGCCCGATGCGGCGGTGACCACGCTGGCCGAGGGTGTGCGCTGGTGGGCCGACGGACGTTTTATTGCCGTGGTGGCGGACTCAGAGCGCAATGCTGATGCGGCAGCTTCCCGCCTGGCTGGCCTGGTTGAGTGGCGCGCCGGCGCGCCCTTGCCCGACATGCACGATCTGGGCAGTTTCCTGACCTCCGCCCCTCACCAGACCACGGTAACGGTAGAGCGGGGTGATGCCGACTGGCCCGCTGACGGCCAGCATCATCAGGCGGTTTATCTCAAGCCTTATCTGGCGCATGCCTCCATCGGCCCTTCGTGCGCACTGGCGCAATGGGATGGCCACCAGCTGCAGGTCTGGACGCACAGCCAGGGCATCCACAACCTGCGCGACGATATCGTCAAGGCCCTGGCTAAAGAGGCCGTGCCGGTGGCCAAAGCCGACATCCTGATTCACCACGTCGAGGGCTCCGGCTGCTATGGCCACAACGGCGCTGACGATGTGGCTTTTGATGCCGTGCTGATGGCCTTGCGCTGCCCCGGCCAGCCGGTGCGCGTGCTGTGGTCGCGCGCCGACGAGTTGACGCACAGCCCCCTCGGTTCGGCACACCGTGCGATGCTGAAAGCCAGATGCGACTCAACGGGCCAGATCACCCACTGGCATCACGAGTTATGGGCCAACGGCTACAGCTCGCGCCCCGGCCGCGGGCTCACGCCGGCCTTGTTGGCAGCCAGTGAACGCGCCGACGCCACGCCGCTGCCGTTGCCCATCAACCCGCCGCTGGCGGCAGGCGGCGGGGCTGAGCGCAATGCCGTGCCGGCCTACACATTGCCTCATTTAAAAGTGATCAGCCACCGTTTGACGGTGATGCCGCTGCGCACCTCGGCCATCCGTGCACTGGGCGCTTATGCCAATGTATTTGCTATCGAATCTTTCATGGACGAGCTGGTCCATCAAACCGGTCAAGATGCGCTGACTTTTCGCCGGCGCCATCTGGACGACCCGCGCGCACTGGCCGTACTCAACACCGTGGTGGAGCGTTCAAGCTGGTGGCACCGCCGCACCGAAGAGCCCGAGGGTATTGGCCACGGACTGGCCTGGGCGCGCTATAAAAACTCCGGCGCCTGGTGCGCGGTGATTGCGCGCGTGCGGGTGGACGAACAGGTGCGTGTGCTCAAGCTGGATCTGGCGGTTGATGTCGGCATGGTGGTGGACCTCGATGGCGTCATCAACCAGATCGAAGGCGGCGCTATCCAGAGCGCCAGCTGGAGCCTCAAGGAGCGCGTCACCTTCAACCGCGAGGCCATCACCAGCGATGAATGGCTCAGCTACCCGGTGATGCGCTTCAGTGAAGTGCCCGAGCTCACAGTGCATGTGATTGACCGCCCCGATGAGCCGTCCTTGGGTGCCGGCGAAGCTGCGCAGGGGCCGGTGGCGGCCGCTCTGGCCAATGCTGTGTACGATGCCCTGGGTGTTCGTGTGCGAGAGCTACCGCTCAGCGCCGACACCTTGCTACGCGCCGTCCATGCTGCGGAGTCCGTATGAGCAACCCCCAAAAAACCATGTTCCATGTCAATCAGCAGCCCGTGCAATTTGACGGCGATGACAAGACCAATTTGCTCTCTGTGCTGCGCGACGAATTGAACCTGAGCGGCCCGAAGTTCGGCTGCGGCCAGGGCGAGTGTGGCGCCTGCATGGTGCTGGTGGACGGCCAGCCCCAGACCGCTTGCAACCTGCCGGTCTGGTCCGTGCAGGGGCGGCAGGTCACCACGCTGGAAGGCCTGGGAACACCCGCCCAACCGCACCCCTTGCAGCAGGCTTTTATCGAAGAGCGCGCCGCCCAGTGCGGCTATTGCGTGGCGGGCATCATCACCTCGGCCTGCGCACTTTTAGAGCGCAATCCGCAGCCCAGTCGCGACGAGATTGTGCAGAGCCTTGAAAAACACCTGTGCCGTTGCGGCGCTCAAACCCGCATGGTGCGGGCCATTGAGCGGGCAGCCGCATCAACAAATTCAAATACCTGAACCCCAACATGATCAAGAACTGGCTTTCATCCAACACACACGCGCAAGGCTGCAACGGCTTTTGGTTTTGCAGCTGCGCGGGCCTGCCCATCGTGCCGGGCGGCGGCAGCGGCGGCAGCACCGCCACCGGCCGTGCGCCGGTGATCATTCGCGGCAAACGCGCACGCACGGTGGACGCGCATGCGCACTGCTATTTCCAGGCCGGCCTGGACCTGATGGGTGCCGACGCCAAGGGAATTTTGCCGCCGGTTAAAGGGGTGCCTGAGCATTTCCTGCAAATGGCGCAGCAGCTTGACGCCCGCTTCGAAGCCATGGACCGCATGGGCATCGACTTGCAGGTGCTCAGCATCAATCCCTTTTGGTACAAGAAGGACCGCGAGACCGCCGAGGCGATTTGCCGCATTCACAACCAAAGCTTTGCCGAGCTGTGCGCCAATCACCCGAAGCGTCTGTCGGCCTTTGCTTCGCTGCCGATGCAGTTTCCCGACCTGGCCGTGCAGATGCTCGATGACGCCGTCCGCAAACATGGCCTGAAAGGCGCGGCCATTGGCGGCAGCGTGGCCGGCGATGACTTCAGCAACCCGATCTACCACCCCGTGCTGGCCAAGGCGCAGGAGCTGGGCGTGATGCTGTTGATTCATCCGCAAAGCACGCCCGAGCTGGCCGCCCGGCTCAAGGGCAACGGCTGGCTGTCGAATGTGATCGGCAATCCGCTGGACACAACAATTGCGCTTCAAAAATTGATTTTCGAAGGCGTGTTCGACAAGTTCCCAGAGCTCAAAGTGCTGGGCGCGCACGGTGGTGGCTTTCTGGGCTCGTATGCGCCGCGCATGGACCGCAGCTGCTTTGTCTCGCCCCAGAACTGCAACCCGGACATCGTGCTCAAGAAAAAGCCTACCGACTACCTGCGCCAAATTTACTTTGACTCGCTGGTGTTCACCGGTGAGGCGCTGCGCCACCTGGCCGCCGAAGTGGGCACAGCCCAGATCATGATTGGCACCGACCATCCCATCCCCTGGGAGGAAGACCCAGTCGGCCATGTGATGGCCACACCCGAACTCAATGACGATGACCGGCTCGCCATCCTGGGCGAGAACGCCATTCGCGTCCTGGGCCTCACGCTTTGACGGCCTGACGGCCAACCCTGTTTAAAAACCAAAGGAGACTTCATGAAACTTAATGCCCCCACCTTCATCAAAAGACGCCTTGTGATCACGCTGGCCGCCATGGCCGGCTTGGCTTTGACCGCCCCGGCCCAGGCCCAAGGCAGCTACCCCAACAAGCCGATTCGTATGATTGTTCCGCTGGCTGCCGGTAGCGCGGTCGATGTGGCGGCCCGCTTGCTGGCCCAGAAGATGGCCGAGAACATGGGCCAGTCCATCGTGGTCGAAAACATCGTGGGCGCCTCCGGCATCATCGGTGCCGACAGACTGTCCAAGGCGGCGCCTGACGGCTACACCATAGGCGGCTTCAACGACAGCGTTCTCACGATGGTGCCCAACCTGAATAAAAACACACCGTTCAACCCCGTCACAGATTTCGTCCACATCTCCAAGGTGGCAACCATCGAGTTCAGCATCTCGGCGGCCACCAATTCGCCCTACAAGACAGCCGCCGAGTTGGTGGCTGCCGCCAAAGCCGCCCCTGGACGCATCACCTATGCATCAGGTGGCAGCGGCAGTCCGCAACACATGGGCGCCGCACTGTTCGCCGCCCACACCGGTATTGACATGAAGCATGTGCCTTACAAGGGTGCCAGCCAGGCCGCGCTGGATGTGGCGGGCGGCCAGGTTGACGTGACTTTCCAGGGCATTGCCACCGTGGCCGCGCTGGCCAAGGCCGGCAAATTGCGCCTGATTGGCGTGATGGCCGACAGCCGCCAGCCTGAATACCCCGATTCGCCCACACTCAAAGAGCAGGGTATTCAGGGCTTTGATTTCAGCACCTGGTTTGCATTGACAGCACCCAAAGGCACGCCTAAAGAAATTCAAGACCGCTTGCATCGCGAAGTCGTCAAAGCACTGGCTGACCCGTCGATCAAAGAGCGCTTTGCCGGCCTGGGTCTCAAGCGTGACGGCACCACCCCCGCCGAGCTGACCAGCCTGGTACGCGATCAGCTGGCGCGTTATGGCAAGGCCATTCGCGACAACAACATCACGGCCGACTAAAAGCCGGCTCGCGTCCAAGAGTTCGCTTCAAAGAGCGCGCGCCACCTGCCCGGGCGCGCGCTCGTCCACCGGCACACGCCCTGTGGCGTGGCGCTGGCCGTTGCAGACTTCGTGGCTGATGGCCAGGTTGGCCTGGTGCGAGTTGCCGCCTTCGCTCAAGGGCACGATGTGCTCCAGCGTGGCGGCGGCGGGCAGCACATGCTGGCCGCAGACCCAGCACGGCACCACGCCGTGCATCTGGCGGGCGACAGTTTTGTAAATCTTGTCGCGGGTCAGGGCCAGGCGGCTCATGCGCGCTTTCTCTTTAGCTTTTACAGATTGGGCGCCAGCAAGCGCTCAAGGTCTTGCAGCTTGACGCCGCGCCGTTTAGCCAGCTCATGCACCTGGTCATCGCCGATCTTGCCGACGTTGAAGTAGGCGCTGTCGGGGTGGCTCAAGTAAAAGCCGCTGACGCTGGCCGCCGGTGTCATGGCCAGGCTCTCAGTCAGCGCCATGCCAATCTCGTCGGCCCGGAGAAGCTCGAACATGGCTTGCTTGACGCTGTGGTCGGGGCAGGCCGGGTAACCGGGGGCCGGGCGGATGCCGCGGTATTTTTCGGCGATGAGTTCTTCATGCGTGAGCGATTCATCCGCGGCGTAACCCCACAGGTCTTGGCGCACGCGCTGGTGCAGGCTCTCGGCAAAAGCTTCGGCCAGGCGGTCGGCCAGGGCCTTGAGCATGATGGACGAGTAGTCGTCATGGTCGTCCTGAAAGTACTTTTCTTTTTTCTCGGCGCCAATGCCGGCCGTCACCGCAAAGAGGCCAATGTAGTCGGGCAGCATGAAGCTGTTGTGGCCCTCGGCGCCGGCATGGCCCGCGCGCACAGCCTTGGTTTCGGCGTTCAAGGTCTTGGGTGCAATGAAGTCAGACAGGCAGCGGCTGGGGCGCATGTGCAGCTTGCCGTCGGCGCCGGCGACGGCAGTTTTTTCGGTCTGCTGGCGCAGGCCGTGCCAGACCATGGCCACCTCGCGGCGGCTTTCGTCGGTGTAAATCTCGATGTCGTCACCCACGCTGTTGGCGGGGTACAGGGCCATCACGCCGTTGGCCGTCAGCCAGCGGCCTTCGATCAGGCGCTTGAGCATGCGCTGCGCGTCGGCATAAACGCGCACGGCCTCGGTGCCCACCACCTCGTCTTTCAAGATCGCCGGGAAAGGCCCGGCCAGGTCCCAAGTCTGGAAGAAGGGCGCCCAGTCGATGTGCTGCGCCAGCTCGGCCAGGTCAAAGTTTTTAAACACACGGCGGCCGATGAACTTGGGCACCGGCGGCGTGTAATGCGTCCAGTCGAGTCGCGTGGCGTTGGCACGCGCCTTGGCAATCGGCCACATGGGCGTTTGCTTTTTGTTGGCGTGCTGCTCGCGCACTTTCACGTAATCGGCGTTGAGCTCGTCAATGTATTTGGCCGCCTGGTCTGACAGCAGGCTTTGCGCCACGCTGACGCTGCGCGAGGCGTCGGGCACATAAACCACCGGCCCTTCGTAGTGCGGCGATATTTTGACCGCCGTGTGCACGCGGCTGGTGGTGGCGCCGCCAATCATCAGCGGGATTTTTTTGATGCGGAAATGGTCGTCCTTTTGCATCTCGGCGGCCACGTACTGCATCTCTTCCAGGCTGGGCGTGATCAGGCCCGACAGGCCGACGATGTCAGCACCCTCGACCTTGGCGCGCGCCAGAATTTCATGGCAGGGCACCATCACGCCCATGTTGACCACTTCAAAGTTGTTGCACTGCAAGACCACGGTGACGATGTTCTTGCCGATGTCGTGCACATCGCCCTTGACCGTGGCGATGATGATCTTGCCCTTGGTCTTGACGTCGCCGCCTGCAGCTTCCAGCAACAGCTTTTCAGCCTCGATGTAGGGCAGCAAATGCGCCACCGCCTGCTTCATGACGCGCGCGCTTTTGACCACCTGCGGCAAGAACATCTTGCCTTGACCGAACAGGTCACCGACCACGTTCATGCCGTCCATCAGCGGGCCTTCAATCACGTGCAGCGGCCGGCCGCCGTCGGCCTCGATGGCGCGCCACATTTCTTCGGTGTCTTCGGTGATGAACTCGTTCATGCCGCGCACCAGCGCGTGGGACAGGCGCTCGCGCACCGGCAACGCGCGCCATTCGTTTTTCAGGCTGTCGTCGCGCGCGCCGCTCTTGGCGGTTTCGGCCACTTCAACCAGGCGCTCACCGGCGTCCGATCTGCGGTTCAGCACAACGTCTTCCACCCGCTCGCGCAGCACCGGCTCCAGCTCGTCGTACACGCCCACCATGCCGGCGTTGACGATGCCCATGTCCATGCCGGCTTGAATAGCGTGGTACAGGAACACGGTGTGAATCGCTTCGCGCACCGGGTCGTTGCCGCGAAAGCTAAACGACACATTGGACACGCCGCCGCTGACCTTGGCACCCGGTAAGTTGGCCTTGATCCAGCGCGTGGCTTCGATGAAATCAACCGCGTAGTTGTTGTGCTCTTCAATGCCGGTGGCAATGGCAAAAATATTGGGGTCAAAGATGATGTCTTCCGGCGGAAAACCCACTTCATCCACCAGCACGCGGTAAGCGCGTTCGCAAATCTCGACCTTGCGCTGGTAGGTGTCGGCCTGGCCTTTTTCGTCAAAAGCCATGACCACGGCTGCTGCGCCGTAGCGCTTGAGCAGCTTGGCCTGCTGCTTGAAAGCATCGACCCCTTCTTTCATGGAGATCGAGTTGACGATGCCCTTGCCCTGGATGCAGCGCAGACCGGCTTCAATGACGCTCCACTTGGAGCTGTCGATCATGATGGGCACGCGGGCGATGTCGGGCTCGCTGGCGATCAGGTTCAAAAACCGGACCATGGCCGCCTGGCTGTCGAGCATGGCCTCGTCCATGTTGATGTCGATGATCTGCGCGCCGTTTTCCACCTGCTGCCTGGCCACCGCCAGCGCCTGCTCGTAGTCCCCATTCAGGATCATGCGGGCAAAGGCCTTGGAGCCGGTGACATTGGTGCGCTCGCCGATGTTGACGAACAAATTGTCCGCACCAATGCTGACCGGCTCCAGGCCGGACAGCTTCATGGGGGGAACCGCAGGAAGAAGAGAAGAAGACACGGACTCACCTTAGGACAAAGGTGAGCGTAGTTGCAAGCATCGAGCCCCAAGCCTGACTTCGCACGGGGGCGAAGCTGCAACGCTCCTTGGGGTTTGTGGATTTTAACCGGAGCGTATCAGGGGTCGCGCAGCACCAGCAACATCTGCTCAACCGCGTAGCTGCAGTCCCTGGGGCCGCGCAGGCAGTGTTGGGCGATAGGTTCCACCGCCACGGTTTGCGCCGGCATGCCGGGCCGCTCGACGCGCAGCTGGCCTGGGGCGCTCACGCTGACGCGGTAGTCGGGGTACTGGCCGGTGATCTTGCCGGATAGCAGGTTGTCCCAAGAAGGGGGCTGTTGGCCGCAGGCGGTGAGCGCCACGCCCACCAGCAGCACGGCCTGCAAAGCGGCCAGCGGAAAGGCGGGCCGCCAGCGACTCAAGCCGCTTCTTTGTAAAACACCCCGGCGCTCAAGCCCCTTGGGCCCAGCGGGGCGACGGCCTGGTGGATGGCGCCTATGTGCTCAGGCGTGGTGCCGCAGCAGCCGCCGACGATGTTGACCAAGCCTTCGGCTGCGAACTCGCGCAGCAGGCGGCTGGTGACGTCGGGGGTTTCGTCAAAGCCGGTCTCGCTCATGGGGTTGGGCAGGCCGGCGTTGGGGTAGCAGCTGATGAAGGTGTCGCCGGCGACGCGGGCGAGCTCCTGGATGTAGGGGCGCATGAGGGTAGCGCCCAGCGCGCAGTTCAGGCCTATGGCCAGTGGCTGGGCGTGGCGCACGCTGTGCCAAAACGCTGTGACGGTTTGCCCGCTCAAAATGCGGCCGGAGGCGTCGGTGACGGTGCCGCTGATGATGAGCGGCAGGCGTTCGCCCGAGTTGTCAAAGTACTCGTCGATGGCAAAGAGCGCGGCCTTGGCGTTGAGCGTGTCAAAAACGGTTTCGACCAGCAGCACATCGCTGCCGCCCTTAACCAGTGCTTCGGTCTGCTCGTAATAAGCCTGGCGCAGCTCTTCAAAACTGGTGTTGCGCGCGCCGGGGTCGTTGACATCGGGGCTGATGCTGGCGGTCTTGGGCGTGGGTCCGAGGGCACCGACCACGAAGCGCGGTTTGTCGGGGGTGGAGAACTTGTCGCAAGCAGCGCGGGCAATGCGGGCGGACTCGTAGTTCATCTCGACCGCCAGGCTGGCCATGTCGTAGTCGGCCTGGGCCACGGTGGTGGCGCCGAAGGTGTTGGTCTCAATCAAGTCCGCGCCGGCGGCCAGGTAGCCATCGTGAATGTCACCAATCACATCGGGCCGTGTGAGGCTGAGCAGCTCGTTGTTGCCTTTGACGTCTTTGTGAAAGTCCTTGAACCGCTCGCCGCGGTACTGCGCTTCAGTGAGCTTGAAGCGCTGGATCATGGTGCCCATGGCGCCGTCGAGGATGGCGATGCGCTGCTGCAGCAAGGCGGGCAGGGCTTGGGCGCGGGTGTAGATGGGTGAGGGCATGGCGCAATTGTAGGATGGCCCGGCTGCAAGAGGCCGGCAAACAAGGCTTCTTTGGCCTGACAATAGGCGCTTTGTGTGAACCGCCCTGGTGACCTATAAGCGATGAAAAACCTGCAGCCCCAAGAAGCTTGGCAATTTGTGCAAAGCCAGCCCAACGTTTTGTTTGTGGATGTGCGCATGGAAATTGAGTCGCTCTACGTGGGGCGCCCGCCAGGCGTGGTCAATGTGCCCTGGTATGAATTCCCTGAGCTGCAAGCCGACCCGGCTGCTTTTGCGGCCGCCGTGACGCGCGAGGCGCAAGACAAGACGCAGCCGGTGCTGCTGATCTGCCGCTCCGGCCAGCGCACACTGGATGCCGGTAAGGCGCTTGAAGACGCAGGCTTTGCCAACGTGGCGCATGTGGTGCACGGCTTTGAAGGCGAGCTCGATGCGCAGTTCCGCCGCTCCACCCTGTCGGGCTGGCGTTTTGAAGGCCTGCCCTGGGAACAGATGTGAGTGCTGGGACGCCAGCCTCAGCGCTGGACATTCTGGGCGAGGTCTTCGGCTACAACAGCTTTCGCGGCCCGCAAGAAGCTATCGTCAACCATGCTGTGGCCGGGGGCGACGCGCTGGTCTTGATGCCCACCGGCGGCGGCAAGTCGCTGTGCTACCAGATACCTGCCATTGCGCGCCAGCAGGCCGGCCACGGGGTGACCATCGTGATTTCCCCGCTGATCGCGCTGATGCACGACCAAGTGGGCGCGCTGCACGAGGCCGGTGTGTCGGCAGCGTTTCTCAACTCCACGCAAACGCAAGAAGAAAGCAGCGCACTCGAAATGCAGCTGCTGCGCAATGAGCTGACGCTGCTGTACGCCGCGCCCGAGCGCATCAACACGCCGCGCATGAAGGGCTTGCTGACTTCGCTGCACGAGCGCGGCCTGCTCAGCCTGTTTGCGATTGACGAGGCGCATTGCGTGAGCCAGTGGGGCCACGACTTCCGGCCCGAATACCGCTCACTCAGCTTGCTGCACGAAACCTTTCCTGACGTGCCGCGCATGGCGCTGACTGCCACCGCCGACGCGCTGACGCGCCAGGACATGGTCGAGCGACTCAAGCTCGAAGACGCGCGCGAATTCGTCAGCAGCTTTGACCGGCCCAACATCCGCTACAGCATCGTCGAGAAAACCGACCCGACGCGCCAGTTGCTGCGCTTCATCGAGTCCGAGCATGCGGGTGAAGCCGGCATCGTGTACTGCCAGTCCCGTAAACGTGTCGAAGAAATCGCCGACATGCTGCAAGACGCAGGTCTTGAGGCCATGGCCTATCACGCGGGCCTGGACGCTTCGGTGCGCCAGCAGCGGCAAGACCGTTTTTTGCGCGACGAGGGCATGATCATGGTGGCCACCATCGCGTTTGGCATGGGCATCGACAAGCCCGATGTGCGCTTTGTGGCGCACCTGGACATGCCTAAAAACATTGAGGGCTATTACCAGGAGACCGGCCGCGCCGGCCGCGATGGCCTGCCGGCCAACGCCTGGATGGTCTACGGCCTGCAGGACGTGGTGAACCAGCGCCGCATGATCGACACCAGTGAAGTCGCCAGCGAAGAGTTCAAGCAGGTCATGCGCGGCAAGCTTGACGCACTGCTGACGCTGGCCGAAGACACGCGCTGCCGGCGCGTGAGCCTGCTGCGCTATTTTGGCGAAGACAGCCAGCCTTGCATGAACTGCGACAACTGCTTGATGCCGCCGGCGGTGTGGGATGCCACCGACGCGGCGCGCAAGATGCTCAGCTGCATTTACCGCGTACAGCAGGCAAGCGGCATCAGCTTTGGCGCCGGTCACATCATGGACATTTTGCGCGGCAAAGCCACCGACAAAGTGGCGCAGTATGCGCACGACAAGCTGAGCACCTTCGGCATAGGCGCCGACCTGGCTGAAACGCAGTGGCGCGGCGTGTTGCGCCAGCTGATCGCCAAAAACATGGTGCGCGTGGACAGCGAAGCCTTCAGCACGCTGGAGCTGCTGCCCGATGCGCGCGCCGTCTTGCGCGGCGAGGTCTCTCTGATGCTGCGCGAGCAAGCTGGCGGTGTCGTCCGCAAGAAACGCAGCAGCAAACCAACCAAGACCTCCGTCAAGGGCATGGCCGAGGCCAGCCTGAACGCCGGCGCGCTGGAGCGCCTGGGCCGGCTCAAGGCCTGGCGCGCCGAAGTCGCGCGCGAGCACAACCTGCCGGCTTTTGTGATTTTTCACGACGCCACCTTGCGCGCGATTGCCGACAAAGCGCCGCAAGACCTGGCCGACCTGGAAGGCATCAGCGGCATGGGCAGCAAGAAACTGCACGCCTATGGTGCCGAAGTCGTTCGCGTCTGCACCGCTTTAGCCTGATTTGCCCGCATTGTTGGCACGGCGCGCAGCGCCGCCATGGGAAGGCTCAACATAACTTTATGCAAAAAAAGCATGTTGCTCGGGCAGCAAGGGTTTGTCCTAGGACAAACACCATTTCTCGCCCTGCAATCGGCTTGCCACTGGGTTAGCATTCCGCCACTGGCACACATCGTGCTGGCTATTCGCTTCATGTCATCTACTGGAGATCAACTTGTTCAACTTCACTAAAAAACAGGGCCTGCTGGCTCTGGCTGCCGCCGGCTTCGCCTTGGCCGCCGCACTTCCTGCCCACGCTGGCAAAACTCTAGACGCCGTCAAGGCCCGTGGCCAAGTGGTCTGCGGTGTCAACACCGGCCTGGCTGGGTTTTCTGCTGCTGACTCCAGCGGCAACTGGTCCGGCCTCGACGTCGATATGTGCAAAGCCGTTGCCGCCGCCGTTCTGAGCGACGCCAGCAAGGTCAAGTACGTTCCCCTGAACGCGCAGCAACGCTTTACGGCCCTGCAGTCCGGCGAGATCGACATGCTGTCGCGCAACACCACATTCACCCTGACGCGCGACGCTTCGCTCGGCCTGCACCAGACCGCGGTCACTTACTACGACGGCCAGGGCTTCATGGTCCCCGTTAAGAGCAAGATCAAGAGCGCCAAGCAGCTCAAAGGTCAAACCGTGTGCGTGCAGTCCGGCACCACCACAGAGAAAAACCTGACCGACTTCTCGCGCGCCAACAATCTCAACATCAAGCCTGTGGTGTTTGAAAAAGTTGAAGCAGCCACCGGCGCTTATTTCTCCGGCCGTTGCATCGCCTACACCACGGACGCATCGGGCTTGGCTTCTGTGCGTAACAAAGAAGCCAAAACACCTGCTGATCACGTGATCCTGCCGGAACTGATCTCTAAAGAGCCACTGGGCCCCATGGTCCGCCGTGGTGATGACGAGTGGTTTGCCATCGTCAAGTGGGTCATCTACGGTCTGCTCGAAGCTGAAGAGTACGGCGTGACCAAAGCCAATGTGGACCAGCTCAAGACCAGCACCACCGACCCGGTTGTCCAGCGTATGTTGGGCACCACTGAAGACACCGGCAAGCTGCTGGGCCTGGACAAAGAGTGGATGGCCCGCGCCATCAAGGCCACCGGCAACTACGGCGAGTCCTTTGAAGCCAACGTCGGCCCCAAGTCCCCCCTGGGTCTGCCACGCGGCGTTAACAACCTGTGGAACAAGGGCGGCTTGATGTACGCCTACCCGATCCGCTAAACCAGGCTTCGGCCTTGCGCTGAATAAAACCGTCTGCCGGGCTTTGCCTTGCAGGCGGTTTTCTCCAAGGGCCTTCCTCTTTTTGTGATTGTTTTGATTTGCATCCTTTGTTTGTGTCTGCCGCACCGGCCGAGCGCCCCCTGAGAGCCTTTCCATGACACCTTCTGTCCCCCCAAAAAAACAATGGTCCTGGCGCAGCCAGGCCTTTCGCGGCCTGGTCTACCAGGCGCTGGCCCTGGGCCTGATTACGCTGGCACTGTGGTACCTGGCGCACAACACGCTGATCAATATGCGTGCGCGTGGCATCCAGAGCGGCTTTGACTTTCTGCTGCAAACCGCCGGCTTTGACATCGGCGAAAGCCTGTTTGCCTTTGACTCCAGCGAAAAATACTGGCGCGCCTTTCTGGTGGGCCTGACCAACACGCTGCGCGTGGCCCTGCTGGGCATCCTCTTCACCACGCTGCTGGGCACGCTGGTGGGCGTGGGCCGGTTTTCGCGCAATGCGCTGGTGCGCGGTTTGTGCTCGGCGTATGTCGAGGTTTTCCGCAACATACCCATCTTGCTGCAATTGCTGATGTGGTACCTGCTGTTCACTGAATTGCTGCCCGACGCTGCCGAAGCCTGGCAAGTTGGCTCTGTCTACCTGAGCAAAGGCGGCATTAATTTCCCCATTCCAATTTTGGCCGCCGGCCATGGCTGGGCCCTGATCGGCCTGCTGGCGGGTGCGGTCGCTGCCTGGGTTTACCGGCGCTGGGCCTTCGCTCAATTTGAAGCCAGCGGCCAGCTGCGCAGCATGGTGCTGCTGCCCTTGGCTTTGCTTGTGCTGGGTGCGTTTGCCGGCTGGTTGGCCGGCGGTGCACCGTCTGACTATGACCTGCCCAAGCGCGGTGAGTTCGCCATTGAAAACGGTGGTTCTCTCACGCCAGAGTTTGTGGCTGTGCTTTTGGGCCTGACCGTGTACACCGCCGCCTTTGTGGCCGAGGTGGTGCGTGCCGGCATTCAGTCGGTGGCGCAAGGGCAAAGCGAGGCCGCAGCCGCGCTGGGTCTGTCGCGCGGCCAGGAAATGCGTCTGGTCATGCTGCCCCAGGCCCTGCGCGTGATCATTCCGCCGCTGACCAACCAGTACCTGAACCTGACGAAAAACTCCTCGCTGGCCGTGGCCATCGGTTATCCCGATGTGGTGTCGATTGCCAACACCGCCATCAACCAGACCGGCCGCGCCGTTGAGTGCATCACCATCGTCATGGCGATTTACCTGAGCACTTCGCTGCTGACTTCGCTGCTGATGAACTGGTACAACACGCGCGCGGCCATCAAGGAACGCTGATCTCCACACGGAAGCCCACATGACTGCCAAGATCTTTCAATCCCTGCCGGCCCGGCCCGCTCCCACGCGCCAGGACGGCCTGCTGGGCTGGCTGCGCGCCAACCTTTTTTCTGACCTGCGCACCTCGCTGGCCACCGTGCTGATAGGCGGCCTGTTGCTGTGGCTGCTGCCGCAGTTTTTGCAATGGGCGGTTTTCAGCGCCGTGTGGCGCCCCGACTTTGAAGCCTGCCGCGCCGACGGCGTGGGCGCCTGCTGGGGCGTGGTCGCTGAAAAATACCGGCTGATTATTTTGGGGCGCTATCCATTTGAAGAACAGTGGCGCCCGCTGGTTGCCACCTTGCTGATGCTCAGCCTGCTGGTAGCGAGCTGCGTGCGTTTTTGCTGGAAGCCCTGGCTGGTGCTGCTGTGGGCCGGCGTGCTGGCGGTTTTCTTCACGCTGATGTACGGCAACGTGCTGGGTCTGAGCAAAGTCGAGACCGACCGCTGGGGTGGACTGCCGCTCACCTTGCTGCTGGCCACGCTGTCGATTGCCATGGCTTTCCCGATTGCGCTGGTGGTCGCGCTGGGCCGGCGCTCGAATCTGCCGGCCATCCGCAGCGCCTGCACAATTTATGTTGAGCTGGTGCGCGGCGTGCCGCTGATTTCGGTGCTGTTCATGGCCTCGTTCATGTTTCCGCTGTTCATGCCGCAGGGCACCACCATTGACGTGCTGATACGCGTGCTGGCCGGCATCACGCTGTTTGCTGCCGCCTACATGGCAGAAGTCATACGCGGCGGTCTGCAAGCGATACCCAAAGGCCAGATCGAAGCCGCCGCCACACTGGGCCTGTCGTACTGGCAGACGCAGCGCAAGATCGTGCTGCCGCAGGCGCTGGCGATGGTGGTGCCCGGCATCATGAACAACTTCATCGCCATTTTCAAAGACACCTCTCTGGTCACCATCGTCAGCTTGTACGAGCTGACCGGTGCCCTGGGCCTGGCGCTGAACTCTGACGCCGACTGGCGGCCCTTCAAGATCGAGGGCTATTTGTTCATCGCCCTGATCTATTTCATCTTCTGCTTTTCCATGTCCCGCTACAGCCTCTGGGTTGAAAAGCAGGTCAACAAAGGCAAGCAGCGCTGAGCCCCAGGCCCGGCCCGTTTATTTTTCTCTCAGGAAACCTCCATGTCTGAATCCATCATCACCTTCGACAAAGTCAACAAGTGGTACGGCAACAATTTCCATGTGCTGCGCGACATTGACCTGGACGTCGCCAAGGGCGAGCGCATCGTCATTTGCGGCCCTTCCGGCTCGGGCAAGTCCACGCTGATCCGCTGCATCAACCGCCTGGAAGAACACCAGCAGGGCCGCCTGGTCGTTGACGGCCTTGAGCTGGCCGACGATGTCAAAGCGATTGATGAGGTCCGCAAGCAAGTGGGCATGGTGTTCCAGCAGTTCAATTTGTTTCCGCACCTGACGGTGCTGGAAAACCTGACGCTCTCGCCCATGTGGGTTGGCAAAATCCCCAAGAAGGAAGCCGAAGAAAAAGCCATGCAGCAGCTCGAGCGCGTCAAGATCGCCGAGCAGGCCCTCAAGTACCCGCTGCAACTCTCGGGCGGCCAGCAGCAACGCGTAGCGATTGCCCGCGCGTTGTGCCTCAAGCCCAAGATCATGCTGTTTGACGAGCCCACCTCGGCGCTGGACCCGGAGATGATCAAGGAGGTGCTGGACGTGATGGTCGAGATGGCGGATGCCGGCATCACCATGATCTGCGTGACGCATGAGATGGGCTTTGCCAAGGCCGTGGCTGATCGCGTGATCTTCATGGACCAGGGCCAGATCGTTGAGCAGAACAAGCCCGACGAGTTCTTCAAAAATCCGCAGACCGATCGCGCCCAGGACTTCCTGTCGAAAATCCTGGGCCATTGACGCCGGCGATGTCTGCATGGAAACTTTGCTTGCTTCCTTGCTGCTGGCCTTTGCCGCTTACCATCTGAAGTCGCGCAGCGAGCGCCGCCGCATCCGCTTGCTCGGTGAGCATCTGGCCGATCACCAGATCGAAAAACTCATGCAAACCCTTACCGAAGGTTATGCCCGCGCACTGGGTGAAACGGATACAGCCCGGCGTAGTTCCATCTGGCAGCTGCTAGGCGGCACCGAAGACAAGCTGTGCGCCCAAACCCGGCAGTTGGCCGAGGGCTTTGCCAAAGTCAATGAGGCACAGGCCCGCATGAACCGCCTGCCCTGGCCGCTGAGCGAAGCGGCCTCCATGATTTCAGGCAGCAGTTTTGATTTGCGTGCTGCCCTGAAGATTCACGCTGCCGGCCTGGCCCGGGCAGCGCAACCGGCCCCTGCCGAAGAAGATGGCCTTCGCAAAGCGCGCGCCTTCACGCTGAGCGCTGAGATGCTGTTGTTGCAGCACAGCTGCCACTGGTTTTGTAAATCCAAATCGGTGGCTTCGGCCCGCGTGCTGGTGCGGCACCAAACGCCTTATGCGCAGGTCTTGGCCTCGGTGTCACCAGAGACGCGGCGCGCTTACCTTGACTTGCTTGGCGGTTTATAGTGGCCCAATCACTGGGCTGAAAGCAATATGCGCATCTGGACAAAACCCATCTCTGTTGAATCCATCACCGCGCTGTCTGCAGGCAGCGCCGTGTCCCACCTGGGCATGGAATTTTTAGAGGTGGGCGATGACTTCATCCGCGGCCGCGTCCCGGTGGACGAGCGCACGCGCCAGCCTTACGGCTTGTTGCACGGTGGCGTGTCAGTGGCCTTGGCCGAAACGCTGGGCTCGGTTGCGGCCGGCCACGTGGTGGCCGAAGGCCATACGGTGATGGGCCTGGACATCAACGCCAACCACCTTAAGAGCGCGCGCAGTGGCTGGGTCACCGGCATTGCACGGCCGGTGCACATAGGCCGGAGCACGCAGGTCTGGCACATCGACATGCACAACGACGCAGGCGAGCTGACCTGCGTCTCGCGCCTGACCATGGCAGTACTGGCGCCGCGCTAAAGCACGGATGGCCTAAGGGCTGTCTTTATCCTGGCGGGCCAGACGTGAGCTTTTCCAGTAAACATCGTCACCGCCGTTCATGCGGTTGAGCACGCGTGACAGCACAAACAGCAAATCACTCAAGCGGTTGAGGTACTGACGCGGTGTTTCCTTGAGTGCTTCGCTGCGCTCCAGCGCCACCACGGCGCGCTCAGCGCGGCGGGCCACGGTGCGGCAGACATGGGCCAGGGAGGCGGCGCGTGTGCCGGCCGGCAAAATAAACTCCTGCAGGCTGGGCAAGCTGTCGTTGTATATTTTCAATGCCTCGTCGAGTTGCCCGACCGCCTCGGGCTTGAGCAGCTCAAAGCCGGGAATCGACAGCTCACCACCCAGGTTAAACAACTGGTGTTGCACATCCACCAGCAAAGCGCGCACCTCGCCGGGCATGTCTTCGCACAGCAGCACGCCGATGTTGGAGTTGAGTTCATCAACGTCGCCCATGGCGTGCACGCGCAAACTGTCCTTAGAGACGCGCGTGTTGTCGCCCAGGCCGGTGGTGCCGTTGTCGCCGGTGCGGGTGGCTATCTGGGTGAGTCGCTTAGACATAAGGCTCCAGGTAATAAAAAAGACCGGGGCGCTGGTCGTCGCCCTGACCCGCTAGTTTAGGCCCGGCGGGCTGCGAGGCTTGCGGCCAAGGTTTAAACTGATAGTCCAAGCTGGAGAACCCCATGAACGCACCCCTGCCCGCCCATCTGCTGCCTGAGATTCAACAACGCGAAACGCCTGCGGCGCTGATTGACGCGCTCAAGGCCCGCTTTGCCGAGCGCTGCTCGACCGCGCTGGTGGTGCGCGAACAGCATGGCCGCGACGAGTCGTCCTTTGCCCTGCCGCCGCCAGCCGCCGTGGTGTTTGCCGAAAGCACCGCCGACGTGGCCGAGGTGGTCAAGCTGGCCAGCCAGTTCAGCGTGCCGGTGATTCCGTTTGGCGTGGGCACTTCGCTGGAAGGGCATTTGCTGGCGGTGCAAGGCGGCATCAGCATCGACATGGGCCGCATGAACCGCGTGCTGAGCATCAACGCCGAGGACCTGACGGTGACGGTGCAGCCCGGCGTCACGCGCAAGCAGCTCAACGAAGAAGTCAAAAGCACGGGTCTCTTTTTCCCGATTGACCCGGGCGCGGACGCCACGCTGGGCGGCATGTGCGCCACGCGCGCCAGCGGCACCAACGCCGTGCGCTACGGCACCATGCGCGAAAACGTGCTGGCCCTCGAAGTGGTCACCGCCAGCGGCGAGGTGATTCGCACCGGTACGCGCGCCAAAAAATCATCGGCCGGCTACGACCTGACGCGCCTGATGGTGGGCAGCGAAGGCACGCTGGGCGTGATCACCGAAGTGACCGTCAAGCTCTACCCGCTGCCCGAGGCCATTTCGGCCGCTATCTGCTCTTTTCCGAGCATTGAGGCGGCGGTGCGCACCACCATTGAAGTGATTCAACTGGGCGTGCCGATTGCGCGCGTGGAGTTGATTGACGCCAACAGCGTGCGCATGGTCAACGCCCATTCCAAGCTCAGCCTGCGCGAAGAGCCCATGCTGCTGATGGAGTTTCACGGCTCGCCCACCAGCGTCAAGGAGCAGGCCGAGCTGGTGCAAGAACTCGCCAGCGGCCACGGCGGCAATTCCTTTGAATGGGCCAGCACGCCGGAAGAGCGCACGCGGCTTTGGACAGCGCGGCACAACGCTTACTTTGCGGCCGTCCAATCACGGGCGGGCTGCCGCGTCATTTCAACCGACACCTGCGTGCCGATCTCGCGCCTGGCCGACTGCCTGCTCGACTCGGTGGCCGAGGCTGACGCCAGCGGCATTCCTTACTTTTTGGTCGGCCATGTGGGCGACGGCAACTTTCACTTCGGTTACCTGATCGACCCGACGCAGCCGCAGGAGCGTGTGGTGGCCGAAGAGCTGAACAACAAACTGGTGGCGCGCGCGCTGCGCCTGGAAGGCACTTGCACCGGCGAGCACGGCGTGGGCCTGCACAAAATGGATTTTCTGGTGACTGAAACAGGTGATGGCGCTGTTGAGATGATGCGCACCATCAAGCGCGCGCTGGACCCGAAGAACATCATGAACCCGGGCAAGATCTTCACGATCTAAACAAGGCGCAGGGCGATCTGACGAAAGCCGGCGCTGCCCTGGCGCTTACTTACCGCCGCGCAATCGCTCTATCAAGCCGTTGAGCTCGTCCATGGAGGCGAACTGAATCGCCAGCTCGCCCACGTCTTCACGCCGGCCATTGCGCTTGACTTGTTTTTTCACGCGCACCTCGACCTCGGCCATCAGCAAATCGGCCAGCTCTTCTTCAACCCGGCGTGTGTCGCGTGACTTTTCCTTGGACGCTTTTTGCGGCTTGAGCGAGAACTCAGCACCGAGTTTTTTGACTAGGCCCTCGGCCTCGCGCACCGACATTTTTTTGGCGGCAATCTGGTTGGCCGCGGTGATCTGGGTGGCGCGATCCAGCGAGAGCAAAGCGCGCGCATGGCCCATGTCGAGGTCGCCGGCCATCAGCATGGTCTGCACCGGGTCGGCAAGGTTCAAAAGGCGCAGCAGGTTGCTGGCCGCGCTGCGCGAGCGGCCCACAGCTTGCGCGGCCAGCTCGTGCGTCAGCCCGAATTCTTTGACCAAGCGCTGCAGGCCCTGGGCTTCTTCTAGGGGGTTGAGGTCTTCGCGTTGAATGTTCTCGATCAAGGCCATGGCCGCAGCGGCCTCGTCAGGCACATCGCGCACCAGCACCGGCACGCTGTCCAGGCCGGCCAGCTTGGCGGCACGGAAGCGCCGCTCGCCGGCAATGATTTCGTACTTGCCGTCGTTCGGCCCCGACACCAAACGGCGCACCAGAATCGGCTGCATGATGCCCTGCGCCTTGATCGACTCGGCCAACTCGTAGAGCGCGCCTTCGTCCATGCGCGTGCGCGGTTGGTACTGGCCGGCCACCATGTCGAGCAGGCGCAGCGAGGCGGGCAGGCCCGGACTGGCTGCGTTGCTGTTTTCTATGGCCTGGCTGGTTTCGCCCACGGTGGGGCCCAGCAGGGCTTGCAATCCGCGGCCCAGGCCTTTGGGTTTTTTGGTGACCATTTTGTTTTTCTTTCTTTGCTAAAAAATGGATGCCGGCGCTGCGGCCGGATGGTGGGTGCGCAGTGTTTGCAGCAGGGCCAGACCCTCAGGCCAGTCGCCCAAAGCGCTGTCGGCGTTGAGGTGACCGCGCTCGCCAGCGTCTACCCAGCGCGAGCCCCAGGCTTCGGCGAACTGCCGTGCGCGCTCGGCGCTGCAATACGGGTCATTGCGGCTGCCGACCAGCACGCTGGCAAAGGGCAAGCGCTGCAAAGCCACGGGCGACCAACTTGGTAAAACGGGCCGCAAGGCCTCGCGCTCGACGTCACCGGGCGCCACCAGCAAGGCCCCCTTCACAAGATGCGTGTTGCGCGAATGCGCAGCCCAAGCCGCCACCAAGAGGCAGCCCAGGCTGTGCGCCACCAGCACGGCGGGCACGTCCAAGCCCAGCAACACCTCTTCGAGTCGCGCCGTCCAGTCGCCGCGCAAAGGGCGCTGCCAGTCATGCTGCTCAACGCGCTGAAAACCGTGCGCCGCTTCCCACCGGCTTTGCCAGTGCAAGGGGCCGCTGTTTTGCCAGCCCGGAAGAATCAATACGGCAGAAGGGTTCATAAAAAGCGGTTAGCTATTGATTGAGTAGCAACAAAGCGAAGGCAGCAAGGGGTTTCGGCTGCCGCACCTCACATGGCCTTGATGCGCTCGATCATCTCGCCGGCAAAGGTCACAAAGGATTGGGCACCTCTGGAGGCCGGGTCAAAGACCACCCCCGGCACGCCGTAGCTGGGCGCTTCGGCCAGGCGCACATTGCGCGGAATGACGGTGTTGAAGACTTTGTCGCCAAAATGTTGCTTGAGCTGCTCGCTGACTTGCAATTGCAAGGTGATGCGCGGGTCGAACATGACGCGCAAGAGCCCGATGATGGCCAGCTCTTTGTTGAGGTTGGCGTGCACCTGCTTGATGGTGTTGACCAGGTCGGTCAGGCCTTCGAGCGCAAAGTATTCGCATTGCATGGGCACGATGACGCCATGCGCGCAGCACAGGCCATTGAGCGTGAGCATGGACAAGGATGGCGGGCAATCGATAAGCACGAAGTCGTATTGATCGGCCACGGCCTCGATGGCCAGGCGCAGGCGTTTTTCGCGGCGCTCGACCTCGACCAGCTCGACCTCGGCGCCGGCCAGTTCGCGGTTAGCGCCCAGCACGTCATAGCCGCAACCGGCTTCAATCAGCTTCTGGCTGCTGACGCGCGCCTCGGCAATAGAGGCGGACTCCAGCAGCACGTCGTAAACAGTGAGTTCAAGCTGGCGCTTGTCCACGCCCGAGCCCATGGTGGCGTTGCCCTGCGGGTCCAGGTCTATCATCAGCACGCGCTGGCCGAGCTGCGCCAGACCGGCCGCGAGATTGACGGTGGTGGTGGTCTTGCCCACCCCGCCCTTTTGGTTGGCAACGCAAAATATTTTGGCCATGGGTGCTTGCTCTTTGGATAGGGGGAAATGCGCCGCCGTGCGGGCTTAGCGCGACAAGGCCAGCTTGACGCCAAAGCCGATGAGGAAAATGCCCGCGCCTTTTTCAAGCAGCGCCGACATGCGGGGGTTGGCGCGCACACGCTCAGCCAGATAGTGCGTCAGCAGCACGGCGCCCAAGCCGTACAAAAATGTCAGGGCCGCAATGGTCAAGGCCATCACGCCAAAAGTCAGCAGGCCCTGGTGCTGGGCGGGGTCGATGAAAAGCGGGAAAAACGCCAGGTAAAAAACAATGGCCTTGGGGTTGAGCAAGGTGATCAGCAGGGTCTGGCGGAAATAGTGGCCGGTCTTCATGGTCAGCACGGGTGCGTCGCCCGGTTTGGCCAGCAGCATTTTGGCGCCCAGCCAGGCCAGATAGGCCGCTCCCAGCCACTGCACCAAGTGAAAAGCCGTGGGGTAAGCGGCCATCAAGGCCGACACACCGGCCACCGCGGCCCAGAGCAACACCTGGTCACCGGCAATCACGCCCAAGGTCGCGCCCATGCCGCCGGCGATGCCGCCCTTGCCTGTCGAGGTGATCAGCGCCAGGTTGCCGGGCCCGGGAATGGCCAGAAAAACAACGATGGCAATAACAAAAGCGCCGTAGTCAGCGACGCCGGCGAATGAGCCGAGCATGAAAAATCCTTGAATGAAGTCTATGAGTTTACGACAGGCACCGGCCAGAACCGCATCAGGCCGTGTTTCACGTGAAACCGGCCCCCCCCTTCAGCGCGCGATCAGAACCGGTCAGCCGGCCTTTTGCAGCCAGATGATGCAGCGCTCAGCGGCCAGCCCGGGCACGGTCAGCGGTTCCACGTGAAACATCGCAACATTCGGCGGCAGCATGGCCAGCTCCTCGGCCGGGTGCTTGCCCTTGAGCGCCATCCACGCACCGCCGGGGGCCAACGCTGCCTGGGACCAGCCGGTGAAGTCCGCCAGCGAGGCAAAGGCTCTGGAGCAGATCACATCAAAAGGCTGGGTGATGGTTTCCACCCGGGCGTGCAGTCCCATGAGATTCGGCAGCCCGAGCGCCAGCGCCACATGTTTGATAAAGGCGGCTTTTTTGCCCACCGTGTCCACGCAAGTCAACGCCAGAGTCGGGCTGCAAATGGCCAGCACCACGCCCGGCAGGCCGGCGCCGGCGCCTACGTCGAGCACCCGGGCATTTGTCAGGCCCCGGTTTTGCAGATGTTTTTGCAGCGGCGCGACCGCCGCCAGGCTGTCGAGCAAATGGTGAGTGAGCATCTCGGCCGGATCGCGCACAGCCGTCAGGTTGTAGACCTTGTTCCACTTGCCGATCAGGTTTTGATAGTCGAGCAAGCCCTGGACTTGGGCGTTTGACAGACTCAAATGGAGCTCGGCCAGCCCGGCGCGCAGCACCGATTCGGCATTGTTGCTCACGCGTCAGCCTTGGCGGGTTGGGCCACGATAGGTTGGGCTGCAGCGTTTTTCCAGAGGTTTTTTTTCAGGTGCACCAGCAGCAGGGAAATGGTGGCCGGCGTGATGCCAGAGATGCGCGAGGCCAAGCCCAGGGTTTCGGGGCGGTGCTTGGCCAGCTTTTGCCGCGCCTCGATGCTCAGCGCCGAGACCTGCAAATAGTCCAACCCGGCAGGCAACTTGAGGTTTTCATAGTGGGCGGCACGCTCGACCTCGGTCTTTTGCAGGTCAATGTAGCCGGCGTACTTGGCAACGATCTCGATCTGCTCGATCACGGCGGCCAGCATGTCGGCCGGCATGTTGGTTTCACGTGAAACGGCCGGGTTGGCGCCCTCGGCACCAGCGCCCAGTGAGGCCAACTCGGCGCTGACAAAGCGCCCGCCATCCAAAGACATGAGGCCGGCGTAGTCCACGTCCGGACGTCTAAGCAGGTCCAGCAGGTTGTATTCGCGCTCGATCGCCTTGCCCAACACGCGCTCGGCTTCCTGCGCCGGCAGGTTGTTGGGGTTGACCCAAAGCGAGCGCAGGCGTTCGGTTTCACGTGAAACAGCGTCCCGCTTGCGGTTGAAGGCATCCCAGCGGGCATCGTCCACCAGGCCCAGCTCGCGGCCTTTTTCGGTCAGGCGGGCGTCGGCATTGTCTTCGCGCAGCATCAGCCGGTACTCGGCCCGGCTGGTGAACATGCGGTAAGGCTCGGTCACACCCTTGGTGATCAGGTCGTCGACCAGCACGCCCAGGTAGGCCTGGTCGCGGCGCGGCAGCCAGGCTTCCTGGCCGCGGCATTGCAGCGCCGCGTTGATGCCGGCAAACAGGCCCTGCGCCGCCGCCTCTTCATAGCCGGTGGTGCCATTGATCTGCCCGGCAAAGAACAGTCCGCCAATGGCCCGGGTCTCAAAGTTGCTTTTGAGCGAACGCGGGTCAAAGTAGTCGTACTCGATGGCGTAGCCCGGGCGCAGAATGTGGGCGTTTTCCATGCCGGCCATGGAGCGCACCAGGTCGTACTGAATGTCAAACGGCAGGCTGGTCGAGATGCCGTTGGGATAAATCTCGTGCGTGGTCAGGCCTTCGGGCTCCAGAAAAATCTGGTGGCTGGTCTTGTCGGCAAAGCGGTTGATCTTGTCTTCGACGCTGGGGCAGTAACGCGGGCCGACGCCGTCGATCTTGCCGGTGAACATGGGGCTGCGGTCAAAGCCCGAGCGGATGATGTCGTGCGTGCGCTCGTTGGTGTGGGTGATCCAGCAAGGCATTTGCTGCGGGTGAGCAATGCCCGCACCCATGAAGCTGAACACCGGGACGCTGCTGCCCTCGCCGCCCGGCATGCCGTCACCCGGCTGCACAGTGCACTTAGAAAAGTCGATGCTGCGGCCGTCCAGCCGTGGCGGGGTGCCGGTTTTCAGCCGGCCCTGCGGCAGCTTGAGCTCTTTCAGGCGCGCGCTCAGCGACACCGCCGGCGGATCCCCGGCGCGGCCGGCCGCGTAGTTGTTCAGGCCCACATGGATCTTGCCGTCGAGGAAAGTGCCGGCCGTCAGCACGACGGTGCGGCTTCTGAACTTGATACCCACCTGCGTGACGGCGCCGACCACCCGGTCACCTTCGACCATCAGGTCATCCACCGCCTGCTGGAACAGCCATAAGTTGGGCTGGTTCTCCAGCATCCGGCGAATGGCGGCTTTGTACAAAATGCGGTCGGCCTGCGCCCGCGTGGCGCGCACGGCCGGGCCCTTGCTCGAGTTGAGAATGCGGAACTGGATGCCGCCCTCGTCTGTGGCCAGCGCCATGGCGCCGCCCATGGCATCGACTTCCTTGACCAGGTGGCCCTTGCCGATGCCGCCAATCGAGGGATTGCAGCTCATCTGGCCCAGCGTCTCGATGTTGTGGCTGAGCAGCAAGGTCTTGCAGCCCATGCGGGCCGCAGCCAGTGCGGCCTCAGTGCCGGCATGGCCGCCGCCGACAACGATCACGTCAAATTCTTGGGGATAAAACATAGTTTCAGGCTTCAATGAGTTCAGTGGTCAGGCCCAGGGCCTGGGCGGCTTGCGCCTGGCGGCGGTCGGCCGTGACAAAAAGATCCACGCGGGCGGCCCGCGCCGCGCCAATGTGCAGGGCATCCATGGCGCGCAGGCGGGCGCCCTCCATGGCTTGCAGAGCGTGCGCCTCCACCCGGCCGTCCAGTGATACCACAGTGAAGTCTGCAAAGTCGCCCTGCACCACGGTCAAAATGCGCGCGTACTCCTGGGCGCTGACCAGCCCGTCGTGCCGCTGGCGGTTCAGCGCCGAGGCAATTTCCGTTTTGCAATGCGCCGCCACCACCAGCTCGCTGGCCCGCTCGCCTGCGGCCATCACTTGGGCGCGGCCGGCTTCGGCGTTGTAGCGCTTGTACAGCGCCGACGTGTCCATCAGGATGCGCATCACCAGCCCGCCTCGCGCTCTTCGATGATGAGCTGCGCGCCGGTTTTGCCATCCGGGCGCTGAATGTGCAGGGGCTCGATCGCCCGCTTCCAGCTGGGCAGGCGCGGCGCGTCATCGCGGCTCACGGGCACCAGCTCTGCCACCGGCTTGCCGTGCCGCAGAATACGCACACTCTCGCCGCGCTCGACCAGATCGATCATGGCGGAGGCATTGGCGCGGAACTCACTCAAAGGGATGGATTGCATACGGGCCTGTTGTTTTGTACAAAATATTATTTTTGTACATTTTAACCCGATCCGGTGCAGACCACCCAAGAGGCAGCCGAACAGCCATACTGTCAGCGCTGCGTAGCCAAAACGCGCAACACTGTGCCACTGTTATTTCAATCCGAGGAGACCGTTATGAGCCGTGAAGTTGTTGTTGTCAGCGGTGTGCGCACCGCCATCGGAACCTTTGGCGCAAGCCTCAAAGACACGCCGCCTATTGAGCTTGCCACGCTGGTCGTGCGCGAGTCGCTGGCGCGCGCCGGCGTTGATGGCAAAGACGTCGGCCATGTGGTCTTTGGCCATGTGGTGAACACCGAACCCAAAGACATGTACCTTTCACGCGTGGCGGCCATCAACGGTGGCTGCGCCGAAGGCACGCCGGCCTTCAACGTCAACCGCCTGTGCGGCTCGGGCCTGCAGGCCATCATCTCGGCCAGCCAGAGCATCTTGCTGGGCGACGCCGACATCGCCATTGGCGGCGGCGCCGAGAACATGAGCCGTGCGCCCTACGCCAGCCTGGCCACGCGCTTTGGTGCGCGCATGGGCGACAGCAAAATGGTCGACATGATGGTAGGCGCGCTGCATGACCCTTTTCACACCATCCACATGGGCGTGACGGCTGAGAACATTGCTGCGAAGTGGGGCATCACACGGGCCGACCAGGACGCGCTGGCGGTGGAGAGCCACAACCGTGCGCAACGCGCCATCGAGGGCGGGCGCTTCAAGTCGCAGATCGTGCCGGTCATGCTTAAAAGCCGCAAGGGCGAAGTCGCCTACGACACCGACGAGCACTACCGCCTCAACTGCACACTGGAAGACATGGCCAAACTCAAGGCTGTCTTCATCAAAGAAAACGGCACCGTGACGGCCGGCAATGCCTCGGGCATCAATGACGCTGCCGCTGCCGTGGTGCTGATGGAAGCCGGCACCGCCAAAGCCCGCGGCCTCAAGCCGATGGCCCGACTGGTGGCCTACGCGCATGCTGGCGTGGACCCCAAGTACATGGGCATCGGCCCGGTACCGGCGACACAACTGGCGCTGAAAAAAGCCGGCCTCACGGTCAAAGACCTGGACGTGATCGAGGCCAACGAAGCCTTTGCCGCGCAGGCCTGCGCCGTCACGCGCGACCTCGGCTTAGACCCTGCCAAGGTCAACCCCAACGGCTCGGGTATTTCGCTGGGGCATCCGATAGGCGCCACCGGCGCGCTGATCACCGTCAAAGCCTTGTACGAGCTGGAGCGCATTCAGGGGCGCTACGCACTGGTCACCATGTGCATAGGCGGCGGCCAGGGCATTGCGGCGATTTTCGAACGGCTGTGATCTGAGTTGTGAGGCCCGGTGCCGGGGCTGCGCTACTTGCGCACCGCCGGCACCTCCAAAGGCAGACCTTCGCCGCGCCACATCAGGTAAAGACTGAGCTGGCGCGAGGCCAGCGCTCCCCAGGCCAGCGGCTCCGCACGCACGCCGACAAAACAGCTGCGCAAGCGCCGCTCCAGCGAACCCACACCCTGCCATTCCAGCCGGTACACGGGGTAGCTGTTGGGCTGGCCCTGGCTCAAGGCATCGGTGTACAAACGCCGTCCGTAATGCTGGTCATGGCATTGGGCACATGACAAATTAAGCTGTCCCTGGCGCTCCAGGAAAATGCGCTGGCCTTGCTGCCAGTGCGACTGCGCCGGACCTGTGATGTCAACACGCAAAGGCATGCCATGCGAGGCACGGCTCACATGCAATGAAAGCGCCAGCAAGTCGTCGGACTCTCTGAGCAGCTCCGGCCCTTTTTGCTGCTGGCTGCGGCACTGGCGGATGCGGTCTTCAAGGTTGAGCAGCTGGCCTGACTTGATGTCTATGGACGGGTAGCGCGTGGCCACGCCGCGCATGCTTTGCTGAGCGTCGCCGTGACAGCTCTGGCAGCTTTGGCCGGCAGCGCCCTGCGGCTCAGCCCAACGCTGCGCGCCGCGCGCCAGCCACAGCTGAGCCGGGTTGCCAAACTCGTCGGCCTGCAAGGCGCGCACGTCTGCGCCGGCAAAGGCCAGGCCCGACTTGAGCTGCGTCTGGGGCAGCTGCCGCGTCTGTGCTGCGGCTGGCACGGCCAGACACAGCCAACACATCGCGACCCCACACCAGCGCAGCCACTTTTGCATCATGTGCGGGCAGGCGGGCCGGCCGGCTGCAACCTCACCGGATGGCGCAACTCACCGGCCACGCCCCGGTCGTCCACCCAACGCACCCACAATTCGCCCGGGTTTTGCACACGAAAGAAAAACTCAAACAGCGGGTTGCCGGCAATGCCCGACGAAGGCTCGACACGGAAGACCTCGCGCCCGCCGTAGTCGCAAGTCAAGCGCAAGATCACATTGCGGGGAATCAGGCGGCCCTGCAAGTCCTGCAAGTAGCCGGTGTGCATGGGGTGCTCCACCAGCAGCCGCGCCTTGACCACATCGCCAGCGGCCATGCTGTCAGGCAGTAACAAGCGGGCGTTGGCCATGTCAGGAACCATCCACACAGGCGGACTCGGTCACCACCGCTTCGACACTTTGGTAGCAAAAGCTGCCGTCTGAGCGGCGCGCCAGGGCCACCACCAGCTGCGAGCCTGCAAGCCGCAGGCGCGCACTCACTTCAGCCCGCCCGGACCAGGGCCCCAGGTGAAAGACGGCCATCTGCGTGACCGGGTTGCGCTGCGACAAAAGATAAATGTGCGTGACATGGTCCTGCTCGGTCATGGGGCTGTCCACCAGCACTCTGGCGGGCACCAGCGAGCCGTTGTCGGCCAGCACGGGCAGCTCCAGCCGCAAGCCCTGCGGCTGCGCCGTGCGACCTTGCAGCAAAGGCTCCAGCATCTGCGGCAAGCTCAGCAGCTGGCCCGACACCATGCGTTGCGCCCGCGCCGGCCAGGCCTGCCAAGCAAACAAGCCGAGCGCGCCGCGGGCCAGCGCCTGCAACCAGCGGCGGCGCGGCGGTAATGCCTGACCAGGATGAGCGTCTGTCGCCGGGCTCATGGGCGCTGCGGCAACGCGGGCGCGCTGCGGGTGTTGGCCAGCAAATACACCACGATGTCTTCCAGGCCCTGGCCGCTGAGCACGGTCTGACCGGCATAAGCGCCGGCCACGCGCTGCAAGCCTTGCGTGCTGTAGTAAGCCGGCATGATGGTCTCCGGGTTCAGACTGCGCGCATCGGCGATGCGCTGCCGGATCTGCGCCGCATCAGCTCGCCCGGCCAAGCCGGCCAGCGGCGGGCCGATGTCACCGCCCGCCGCCATACCCGGAACCGTATGGCACAAAATGCAACCGCTGTCTTGCCGGTTGGCCAGCAAAACGCGGCCGCGCTCGACACTGGCTGTGGCAGCCCAAGCGGTGGCGGGCATGCGCTCTTGTGCCAACGCAGGAAGCGCGCAGCCGCCGGCCAGCGACAGCATGCACACAGTGTGCAGAATGCGCCTGCCAACCACAGGGCTCATGCGCGCGCCAGGCTCAGTCCGTGGTTCTTCAAGGGCAAAGAGCGGATGCGCTTGCCCGACGCCGCAAAGATGGCATTGGCCAGTGCCGGTGCCAGCGGTGCCTGCGCCGGCTCGCCGACGCCGCCCCAGAAGCCACCGGAAGGAGCTATAACCGCCACCACCTTGGGCATTTCATTCAGACGCATGAGCCGGTAGTCATGAAAGTTCGACTGCTCAATGCGCCCGTCCTTGACAGTCATCTCGCCCCAGAAAATAGCGCTCAGGCCGTGCACCACGCTGCCCTGAATCTGTGCCTCGATGTTGTCGGGGTTGACGGCATAGCCCGGGTCAATGCCCATGACCACGCGGTGAATCTTCACTTCACCTTTGGCATTGACAGCGACCTCGCAAACACAAGCGGTGTAGCTGCCATAGCCTTCGGTTTCTGCAATACCGCGGAACACGCCCGGCGGCAGCGCGCCGCCCCAGTTGGCGGCCTTGGCCACGGCCTCCAGAATGCCGCGATCCCGTGCGGCTTTGGGGCCGAGCATGTTCAGGCGAAAAGCCAGCGGGTCTTTGCCGGCGGCATGCGCCAGTTCGTCAACAAAGCATTCGCGCATGTACGGGTTTTGGGAGTGCCCGACGGTGCGCCAGAAGCCCACCGGCACATTGGTGTTGCGCTGCGCGTAGTCCACCAGGCTGTTGGGAATGTCATAGGGGTGGTCGTTGAAAGCCGCCACCGCCTGACCGTCCACGCCCTTGGGCAGCGGCAGCTTGAGCAGGGTTGCCAGAATCGACGGCGCGCTGACGCGGATGTGCAGCGCGTCAACCTTGCCGTTGGCGTCCATGGCCGCCTTGAAGCGCACCAGGCTGGCCGGGCGGTACAGGTCGTGCTGTGTGTCTTCTTCGCGCGACCAAATCATCTTGACCGGCTTGCCGGCCATGGCCTTGGCGATCATCACGCCCTGACGCGTGAAGTCCTGCGAGCTCTTGCGGCCCAAGCCGCCGCCTAGCTGCATGGGGTGAACCTTGACCTTGTCTTGCGCCACGCCGGCCGTGGCCGCAGAGACCGCCAAAGTGGCCTCGGGGTTTTGCGTGGAAGTCCAGACCTCCAGCGAGTCACCCTGCAGCCAGGCCGTGCAAACCATGGGCTCCATGGTGGCATGCGCCAAATAGGGCGTGAAGTACTCGGCCTCATAGACCTTGCCGGCGCCGGCCAGCGCTTGAGCGGTGTTGCCGTCGTTGCGGGCCACAGCCAGTTCGCTCTGCACCATGCCGGCCTGGAAATTTGCCATGATGGCCGCACTGGTGAGGGTGCCGTGTTCGCCGGTATCCCAGTCAATGGCCACTTCGCGCAGTGCCTCTTTGGCGCGCCACCAGTTGTCTGCCACCACCGCCACAAATTCACCGAGGTTGAGCACCTGCACAATGCCGCGGCGATTTTGCACCTTGGACGCGTCCATGCTTTTGACGCGGCCGTTAAACACCGGACAAGCGGCCACTGCGGCATGCAGCATGCCCGGCAATTGCGCGTCAATGCCGTAACGAATCTCGCCAGTGACGATGGCCGGAATGTCCACCCGGGGAATCGACTTGCCGATGATTTTCCAGTCCTTGGGGTCTTTGAGTTTGACTTCTTTGGGCGCCTCCAGCTTGGCGGCGGCCGCGGCCAACTTGCCGTAGCTCAAAGAACGCTTGCTGGCCAGGTGTTGCACCCGGCCCAGCGCCGTGCTGCACTCGGCAGCCGGCACGCCCCAACTCTGTGCAGCGGCCGCCACCAGCATGTGGCGGGCGGCGCCACCGGCCTGGCGCAAGTACGCTTGAGAGTTACGGATGGTGCGGCTGCCGACCGTGGCCATGTCGCCGTACACCCGCTTTTGGCGCAGGTTGTCGTGCGCGGTGGCGTATTCGACGCGGACTTTCTTCCAGTCGGCGTCCAGCTCTTCGGCCACCATCATGGGCGCCGAGGTGCGGCTGCCCTGGCCCATCTCGGTGCGGGCGTAGCGGATGACGATGGTGTCGTCGGGCTGGATCTCGATCCAGGCATTCAGACGGGGCGTGTCGGCGGCATCTGCTTTTTCAGGCAAGTAAAAAGCCAGGCTGAGGCCGGCTGCGGCGGTGGCTGAGACCTGCAGGAAGTGGCGGCGGTCCAGGCCGGTGGCGGTGGTTGGGGTTTTCATGCGCGCACCCCCTTGGCAGCAACCGCGTGAATCGCCTTGCGGATGCGGGCGTAAGTGCCGCAGCGGCAGATGTTGGTCATGGCCGCGTCAATGTCCTGGTCACTGGGCTTGGGCTTTTTCTTGAGCAGGGCCACAGCCGCCAGCATCTGGCCGCCCTGGCAGTAACCGCACTGCGGCACCTGGTGCTCTACCCAGGCTTGTTGCACCGGATGCAGCTTGCCCTTGGCTGCCAAGCCCTCGATGGTGATGACCTGCTGGCCGGCCGCAGCCGACACCGGGTAAGAGCAGGAGCGCACCGGCTCGCCGTTGAGCAAGACCGTGCAGGCGCCACACTGGGCCACGCCGCAGCCGAATTTAGGGCCTTTGATATCGAGTTCATCACGCAAGGCCCACAAAAGGGGCATGTCGGGTTCGATGTCGAGTTCGTGCGCTTTTCCGTTGACTTTGAGCTTCATGAATCCGGTGCCTCCAATGTTTGAAGCCTGCACATTAGACGATTGCCAGCAAAATATCAATCGTGCTAACCAGACACATCAACCGTGTGTGGCTATTGAAGGCAGCGCCGCGCAGCAAACGCGGGCTGGGCGAGTGTCACCCGCCTTAGGCGGGGCCCACGCCGATAGGCGCTGGCGCGGTCAACACAATCCGGCTGAACAACCGGTCGTAGAAAGGGTCGCGCACGCCAGCGGCCAGGGGATCGTGATGCGCACCAAAGGCGGTATTGAGCGCAAGCCAATCCTCGTCGTCGAGCAAGCTTTCGGCCCGGGGCAAGAGCTCAAGCTCTTCGGTGTGCATGTGTGCAAGGTAAAAAGCCAGATAAGCTTGCGCAGCGTCCGTGAACTCCAGCCGACGCGACTCGCCAAACAGCTCCCAGGCCAGCAGCAAGTGCTGCAACTCCCGCACTCTGTCCTGGCCGCTGGCATGCTCGGCCTCAAGCCGGCTGACGACACCCAGCAGCTCGGGCGCAACGCGCACCAGGCGCGGAAACAGCAGGTCCGACTCCTTGGGGTGATGTATGCGCTCTGGAAATTCATCGATGTAAAACAGCATGGCGCGCAGCACGTCAAAAAACCGCTCCGGCTGGTCTCCGGGGCCGCGCTCCATCATCAGCGCCAAAGAGCGCAACATGGCCGACAAAGCGGCATGCTCTTCACGAATAATTTTCAGGGCCAATTGAGACATTGCAACTCCAAGCGCACAGCAGGACAAAGGCCAGTGTGGCCGGCTTCACGGCCGCCGGCGTTGATGCAGGTCAAGAACGCTTGAGCCGCCAGCGTTTGAGCAAGAGCGCGTTAGACAAAACGCTGACACTCGACAGCGCCATGGCGGCCCCGGCCAAAACCGGGTTCAGGTAGCCCAGCGCAGCCAGCGGGATGCCGGCCACGTTGTAGGCAAAAGCCCAGAACAGGTTCTGCCGGATTTTCATGACGGTACGCCGGGAAATCTCCAGCGCGCCCTCGACCAGCGACAGATCGCCACGCATCAGCGTGATACCCGCCGCATGCATGGCGACATCCGTGCCGGTGCCCATGGCCATGCCAACGTCTGCTGCCGCCAGCGCCGGTGCGTCATTCACGCCGTCGCCGACCATGACTACAGTGCCCCCGCGCTCCCCACTGCGTGTGGTTCGCTGCCCCCCGGGGGGGTGCATTTTTCCTTGGGGCGGCCCTGCGGAAAAA
>Ga0164295_10000293_pt1 | contig 42422 bp, 37 predicted proteins | sample GEODES006metaG_FD_111798 | JGI IMG/M metagenome (GOLD analysis project Ga0164295, IMG submission 111798) | Oligotrophic lake water microbial communities from Sparkling Lake, Wisconsin, USA - GEODES006 metaG | ecosystem: Environmental > Aquatic > Freshwater > Lake | place: USA: Sparkling Lake...
CATGATCGATGTTGGATTAAAAGGCGTCGAGTTCATTGCAATTAATACAGATGCACAACATTTGTTAATGAGTGATGCAGATGTGAAATTAGATATTGGTCGCAAGACAACTCGCGGACTTGGTGCAGGCATGGATCCAGACAAGGGTCGCGAGGCTGCACTAGATCATGCAGATGACATTGAAGAAATATTGCGCGGTGCTGACATGGTCTTCGTTACTGCAGGAGAAGGTGGCGGAACCGGGACAGGTGCTGCGCCGATCGTTGCAAAGATTGCTAAAGATATTGGTGCGTTAACAATTGGTGTTGTTACTCGTCCATTCTCATTCGAAGCAAAGCTGCGTTCTGCCCAAGCAGATGTTGGCATTGAAGCCTTGCGTGCTGAAGTTGATACATTGATTGTTATTCCTAATGATCGCTTGCTTGCAATTTCAGATCGCACAATTACTTTGGCTGATGCATTTAAGAGCGCAGATCAGGTGTTGCTCTCAGGTGTTCAAGGAATCACAGAGATTATTACTCAACCAGGTCTGATCAACCTTGACTTCGCAGATGTTAAAGCTGTGATGTCAGGTGCTGGTTCTGCATTGATGGGAATTGGTTCTGCTCGTGGTGAGAACCGTGCAATACGTGCCGCCGAACTTGCAATCTCAAGTCCACTGCTTGAAGCATCAATCGATGGTGCTATGGGTGTCCTACTCTCTGTTTCAGGTGGATCTGATCTTGGTTTATTTGAAGTTAATGAGGCGTGTGAGTTGGTTCAATCAGCTGTGCATCCAAATGCAAAGTTCATCTTTGGAACAACAATTGATGACGCACTCGGTGATGAAGTTCGTATAACAGTTGTGGCTGCAGGCTTTGAGGGCGGGGAGCCTAAGCGGGTTTCTACACCTGTTATTAACGCGGCAACGTTGGGTGGGATAGCAGATCCGATTGCATCGAATGATCCGATCTCGGTTGCTCTAGATCTGGGCAATGACACACCAAAGCGGCGCGTGAGCTTTGAGGAGCTCGTTGCTGAGGATGAAATCGACGTCCCTGACTTCATGAAGTAAGGCTTTGCCTCACTTTTTCACCGATCGACGCAAAGGCGTAAGCCTTGGCGCGTATGAATCTTTGAATTTTGGCTTTCATGTGGGTGATGATCCAATTGCAGTAATTACAAATCGCGCCGTGTTAGGCAGTACACAATTTATGAATCAAGTACATGGCGATGAAGTTGTTGTAGTTGATCATGTGCTTGATCAAGAGCCAACATGTGATGCACTAATAACAACCACAAAAGGTATTTCATTAGCGGTCATGGTGGCAGATTGCATTCCACTACTACTTATATCCAAAGAGGCTGTGGCTGCAGTCCATGTTGGGCGAGCAGGCTTGGTCAATAAGGTAGCAATCAAGAGTGTGCATCGGATGCGCACCTTAGGCGCTATCGATGTCCACGCGATACTGGGGCCATCTATTTGTGGCAAGTGCTATGAGGTGCCATTTGAGATGCAACAAGATGTCATTGCAGATCATCCACGAGCATTCTCAACAACTCATCAATCAACATCTGGATTGGATTTACCTGCGGGCTTGATTGCAGATTTAGTTGCCGAAGGTGTTACCTATGAGGCATCCACGATCTGTACCAAAGAGGATCCTCTGTATTATTCACACCGCAGGGAAAATCCAACTGGACGTTTTGCGGGGGTAGTTAGCTTATGAACCGCAAAGAAGAACTGTCTCAGAATCTAGAGTTAGTACGATCAAAAATCGCTACAGTGGCAGATCACGAAGTGACCTTGATTGCAGTAACAAAGACTTTTCCGGTAAGTGATGCACAGATTTTGCATGAGTTAGGCGTTCGGGATTTTGGCGAAAATCGAGACTCCGAAGGTGCTGAAAAATCAGCGATGGTTGAGGGAGTTTGGCATTTCCAGGGACAGATTCAGAGCAATAAATTGAAATCGATTACCTCCTGGGCATCTGTCATTCACTCTTTAGATGACCCGCGTCATTTTGAAATCATTGAAAGAGTAGCCCCCCATGCTTTGCAGATATTCCTACAGGTTTCACTAGATGGTGCTCATCATCGCGGGGGAGCAGGCCTGGAAGATTTGTACTCCTTGGCTGCTGTAGTTGAAAAGTCGAAAACCCATACCCTGGCTGGCCTAATGTCAGTGCCCCCTGTGGAGATGGATCCCAACCAAGGGTTTGCCCAATTAGCAGTGATTCATAATGAGTTTATGAAGCTTTTCCCTGGGGCTACATCTTTATCTGCCGGTATGAGTGGGGACTATGAAACAGCAATTTCCCATGGCGCGACACATGTGCGCGTAGGCTCATCAATCCTCGGTTCTCGATAGTCACGCAGGTAACCTTGAACCATGTCTAATCCAATGCGTCGTATCGGAAACTATCTTGGCTTGATGGATGATCCTGAGTTTGATACTCCACAAGCACCATCTGTTCCTGCTGTTGCATCGACAGGTGATGTTCGAATCAAAGCACGTGAACCACGTTCAGTGTCAGCGGTTCGTAATACTTCAGTTGTCGACGTTGCACCGCAACTTGATCTTCCAGTTTTAGATCGCATCATCACTCTGCATCCTCGTTTCTATAACGAAGCGCGCATCATTGGTGAGCATTTCCGCCAAGGAAATCCTGTGATCATTAACTTGACTGAAATGGATGAGTCAGAGCACAAGCGTCTTGTTGACTTTGCAAGTGGACTTGCTTTCGGTTTGCACGGAACTATCGAACGCGTCACGAAGAAGGTTTTCTTGATTTCGCCTGCAAATGTAAATGTCAGCACTGAGGACAAGTCAGCTGCTGCGCAAGCAAGCTTTTTCAATCAGAGCTGACCAATGTTGAGCGTTGGCTCATTGCTTGCAACAATTCTGCAAGTATTTCTCTTTGCACTTCTTGGTCGTTTAATCTTTGATTACGTTCAAATGTTCTCTCGTACCAGGCGCCCTCGTGGTCCTGTGTTGTATTTAGTAGAAGCGATCTACACAATTACAGACAAACCAATGAAGTTTGTTGGTCGATTTGTCCCACCACTTCGTCTTGGTTCGGTTAGCTTGGATATGAGTTTTATCGTGCTGTTTTTTGGAACACAACTATTGATGGGCTTTGTAAGCGGTATTTAGCTTTTAATCAGCACGACCTCAACACCAATTTCTGTATCAGTCACAGTCAAAGAGCTGTCTCGCACCATAGATAAAGCCAAAACTTCCTCTGCGATGTGCTGTTTGTCAGATTCAATTGCTGCTGCAATTTCTTCCGTTGCATTCCATGTCAGATTGATTCGATCGGAGATATCAAAACCATCGCTTTTGCGTCGCTCTTGGATGAATCTGATTACCTCTCGCACACTGCCTGCTGCAATCAAAGCAGGGGTTAGTTCTAGGTCCAGCGCAACGCTTTCTCCATCATGGGAAGAAACGCTCCATCCGCTCTTTGGCACTTCAGTGATGACGAGGTCATCTAAGGCAATATCCCAGGTGCCAACGGAGGTAGAACCTGCTCCGCGCAATGTTTTTACTAGCGCAGTAGCATCGGTTGCAGCGATTGCCTTTGAGATCTCTTGAACCGCACCGCCAAACTTGGCACCGAGTGATTTGAAGTTAGCTTTCACGCTGATATCGACCAAGTCACCATCTGCCGATGCAATATCTTCAAGTGTTTGAACGTTGAGCTCATCTGCAATTTGCTCACGCATTTGCTCTGGAAGGGTTGACCAACCACTAGCTGCGATGAGTGCACGGCCCAGAGGTTGGCGAATCTTGATTCCAGATTCCGCCCGCGTTGCACGACCAAGTTCCACGATGCGACGGGTCAAAGCAACTTGTGATCCAAGTTCTTTATCGATGGCAGATTCTTGTGTTACTGGCCAATCTGCAAGGTGGACAGAGGAATGAGCCGATGAATCTGTTGGACGCACAAGCTCTTGCCACACCTGCTCAGTAATAAAGGGAACTAGGGGAGCGAGCAACTTTGTGAGAGTTACTAAGCATTCATGCAAGGTTCCAAGTGCTGCAACGTCCCCATCCCAGAAACGTCGACGAGAGCGTCGCACATACCAGTTAGATAAATCATCGATAAAGCGGGCGAGTGCTCGGCCTGCAATCTGTGAATCAAAATCCTCTAGGGCTGTATCAACCTCTTGAATCAAAATGTTGAGCTCAGAAATAATCCAACGATCCATTAATGGACGATCTGCACGTGCTGGTGTTTGTGAGATTTCAAAGTTAGAGGCATTTGCATAGAGAGCATGAAATGAAACGGTGTTCCAGTAGGTTAGCAACGTTTTGCGGACAACTTCATTAAGGTTCTCATGTCCAACACGGCGGGCAGCCCACGGAGAGCCTCCAGCCAACATGTACCAACGAACGGCATCTGCGCCGTGTTGATCCATTAGTGCCATCGGCTCTAAAACATTTCCTAGATGCTTACTCATCTTGCGGCCATCCTTATCCAGGATGTGGCCAAGGCAGAGCACGGTCTTATAGGAAGATTCGTCAAAGACCAATGTTCCAATTGTCATAAGTGTGTAGAACCAACCGCGAGTTTGGTCAATTGCTTCACAGATAAAGTCAGCCGGATATGAGGCTTTAAACTTTTCTACAGATCCCTCTTTATGTGGGTATCCCCATTGCGCAAAGGGCATCGCACCGGAGTCATACCAACAGTCAATAACTTCAGGTACGCGTGTCATTGTTTCTGGGCATTCAGAACAAGTGAAGGTAATGTCATCGACAAATGGACGGTGTGGATCAAGGTTTGAAAGCTCTTGACCGGCTAATTCACCAAGTTCCTTGAGCGAATCAACGCAGATTTCATGTTTGTTTTCACAGCGCCAAATTGGCAATGGTGTACCCCAATAACGATTGCGTGAGAGCGCCCAGTCAATGTTGTTGTTGAGCCAATCGCCGTAGCGACCCTCTTTGATTGTCTCTGGATGCCAATCAGTCTTAGCGTTTTCGCGCAGCAGCGCATCCTTGATTGAAGTTGTGCGGATGTACCACGATGGTTGTGCGTAATACATCAACGCTGTGTGACAGCGCCAGCAGTGAGGGTAGGTATGTTCATACTGCTGATGCTTATAGAGAGCCCCACTTGCTTTTAACTCTTTGACCAAAGGCTTATCTGCATCTTTAAAGAACATGCCTGCAACAACTGGAACATCCGGTAAAAAATGTCCATCCGGTGCAATGGGGTTTACAACGGGCAATCCATAGCTACGGCACACCGCTAAGTCATCTGCGCCAAAGGCAGGTGCTTGATGAACCAAACCGGTTCCATCCTCAGTTGTTACATATGTTGCAAGAACAACAATATGGGCATCCGGGATTTCAATGTAATCGAATGGACGCTTGTAGGTAACACGTTCGAGATCTTTACCCAGCATGCTCTTTAGGATCTTTTTCTCACCCTTAACTACATCCAGCAAATTCTTAGCAACAACTAATACTTCTGTTGTCTCTTCATCGGTGACTTCAATGGCAACGTATTCAACATCTGGATGAACAGCAATGGCGGTATTAGAAACCAATGTCCATGGGGTAGTGGTCCACACCAATAGGGATGCCTTAAGGGAAGCAAGATCTCCTGATGTAATAGGAAAACGAACAAAAACAGAGGGATCTGTAACTGTTTCATAGCCTTGAGCTAATTCGTGATCAGATAATCCAGTTCCACAACGTGGGCAGTAGGGTGCAACACGATGATCTTGAACGAGTAGGCCTTTCTTCCAAATTTCTTTTAATGACCACCACACTGATTCAACATATTCAGGTGACATCGTCCAGTAAGCCTCATCAAAATCAACCCAGAAGCCCATGCGATCTGTCATATCTGTAAAGGCGCTCACGTGACGCTGAACTGATTCACGACACTTGTCATTAAATGGTGCAATTCCAAACTTTTCAATATCGCCCTTGCCGGTAAATCCCAACTCTTTTTCTACAGCGATTTCAACAGGCAAACCATGGCAATCCCATCCAGCCTTGCGTGTTACCTGCTTTCCCTTCATTGTGTGAAAGCGTGGAAACAGATCTTTAAACACACGGGCTTCGATGTGGTGAGTTCCAGGCATTCCGTTGGCAGTTGGTGGACCTTCATAAAATGTCCACGTTGGTGCGCCTTCACGAGCCGCAACTGTTTTTTCAAAGATTGAGTTGTCGCGCCAGAACTTTAAAATTGAGAGTTCGACGGCAGGCAGATCAACTGCTGCTGGGATGGCGCGAAACGACATAAAAAATCCTCCAGAAAACAATCTCTGGAGGGACGATCGCTGCATTCACAGCTTTCGCGGTACCACCCGCCTTGCACACCGTGATGTGCCACTTTATGTCTTGCGTGCCGGTTCTAGATGAGCCGCTGCTCATTTCTTCCTGCTGGCTCGTGAGGTGATGGCCCCGTCAACGCCGTTAACGCGAGAGTTTAAGTGTAGGACATGGAGATCTAAAAAATTGACCGTGGCGCAATTGGTATAGGTGCCCCCTTGGGCATAAGGTTCGCGACATGCCTAAGAAGCCTGTTAAAAAAGCGGTTGCCAAAAAGGCTGCACCAGCTAAAAAATCCGCTCCCAAAAAGGCTGCAGTCAAGAAGGCCCCCGCTAAGAAAGCCGCTGCCAAAAAGGTAGCCAAGAAAGCTCCAGCCAAAAAAGCGGCGCCGGCCAAAAAATCTTCCGTTAACAGCATCCCAGTTAAGAAAGCTACTGGAAAGCCATTTCCTTCTAAGACCACTCTTACAGTTGATGAAAAGTCACAAACAGTCTCTGTTTCAACTGTCACAGCACCGGTTGTCGCTCCAGTAATCGAAGAGCGTCGCTTGGTGATGCCACCTCCACCACGTCCTGTAAAGAGTGGTAAAAAGGTGGCTCCATTGAAGCCGATCAAAGTTGCTCCAACTCCTATCGTTGTGAGCGAATCTGAATCTCCATGGACTGCTGCTGAGATAAAAGTTGTTCGAACTGAAATCTCAAAAGAGCTAGAACGCCTGCGCAGAGAATTAGCATTGGTTGAGATAGAAATGGATGCATTGATTCAAGAGTCCGGCGAAGGTGCTGGCGACGATCAGGCAGATGCAGGAACAAAAACATTTGAGCGCGAGCATGAGATGTCATTAGTTATAAATGCACGCGACATGGTTCTACAGACAGAACGCGCACTCGAGCGTATCGATAATAAGACATATGGAAATTGCGAAGAGTGCGGAGTCCCTATCGGCAAAGCGCGTCTCCAAGTTTTCACTCGCGCAACACTCTGCATGCTGTGCAAGCAGAAGGAAGAACGGCGCTAGCGGTGCGCACGTGGCGCACACTCTTTGGTGTTGCCTGGTTTGTCTGGATCCTCGACTTAGCAACAAAGATTTGGGCTGTTAACACTCTGTCAAACAGTTCCAATATCAAGGTACTTGGATCGTTTTTTCAACTCACCTTAGTCCGAAACTCAGGTGCAGCATTTTCCTTTGCAACAGGAGCAACTGTCTTCCTTACAATCTTTGCAATGATTGTTTTGGGTGGAATTTTCTATTACTCACTACGCATTACATCTAAGGGATGGGCAGTTGTTTTGGGCCTTGTTATGGGGGGAATTCTGGGAAATCTAGTCGATCGAATCTTTCGCGAACCAGGTGTTTTACGGGGACATGTGATTGATTGGATGCAACTACCAAATTGGCCAGTGTTTAACGTCGCAGACTCAGCCATAGTGATCGCTGCACTTACTTCGGTGGTGCTGACCATGCGAAACATCCCACCCGTAACAAAGGTAGGCTCCTAGGCATGAGCAAGCGCGAAGCACGAACATTGACTGTGCCCGAAGGCGTTGCTGGCGAACGAATTGATAGTGCACTGACTCGAGTTCTTGGACTTTCTCGCACAGCCGTTGTGAAGCTACTTGAAGATGGAGACATAACAACTGGTGGCAAGGCGATGCCAAAATCAGATCGCGTTACAGCTGGACAGGTCATTGAGGTCTTGATGCCAGAGCCAATTAATTCAGATCCAATCCCATTAACTCCAATCGATGGTTTAAGCATTGTTTATGACGATAGTGACATCGTTGTAATTGATAAGCCGGTTGGTTGCGCCGCGCACCCAAGTCCAGGATGGACAGGTCCAACAGTTGTTGGTGCATTATTGGCTGCTGGTTACACAATCTCTACATCTGGGCCGGCAGAGCGTCAAGGAATTGTTCACAGGTTAGATGTCGGAACAAGTGGATTAATGATCGTTGCAAAAAGTGACACAGCATTTCATGTTTTAAAGGATGCTTTTCGTAACCGCACAGTAGACAAGGTGTACCACGCTGTAGTTCAAGGTCACATGGATCCAACGACCGGCACAATTGATGCACCAATTGATCGTCACCCCAAAGAGGATCATCGCTTCGCTGTTATGGCAACGGGTAAGGAATCAATTACCCATTATGAAGTTATCGAGTTTTATCGTGGGGTTTCAATGGTGAAAATAGAGTTAGAAACTGGTCGGACCCACCAGATCCGTGTTCACTTTTCAGCACTTCACCATCCATTGGTGGGGGATACGACATATGGAGCAGATCCGGTTCTAGGTAAGAGTTTGGGAATGTCTAGGCCCTGGCTCCATGCCGCCGAACTGCAGTTTGCCCATCCGGTGACGGGCAAGGCGCTGGCCTTTACAGCGCCATACCCAGCCGATCTCACACGCTCCCTGGCGTTGCTTTCCGACGCCGTTCTTCCATAAGCACTAATCTCGCCAATCATGCCCAACGATAATTTCGTACATCTGCACGTCCATACCGAGTACTCAATGCTCGATGGTGCAGCTCGGGTTGGCGATTTAATCTCCGAAGTCAAAGCACAGGCCATGCCTGCAATTGCGATGACAGATCACGGCAATGTATTTGGTGCCTTTGATTTTTATAAGGCTGCAAAGAGTGCAGATATCAAACCAATTATCGGCATCGAGGCATACGTTGCACCTGAGTCTCGTTTTGATAAGAAGCGCGTCCAGTGGGCCGATGGCGGAGAAGATGATGTGTCAGGTGGTGGTGCCTATACCCACATGACAATTTTGGCCGAAAACAATGAAGGACTCGCAAATCTTTTTCGATTGTCATCACTTGCATCCCTTGAAGGTTATTACTACAAGCCCCGCATGGACCGCGAACTACTTGCCAAGTACTCCAAGGGATTAATTGCAACAACTGGTTGTCCGGGTGGAGAGATCCAAACTCGTTTACGCATGGGTGCATATAAAGAAGCAATTAAGGCTGCTAGTGACTACAGAGATATTTTTGGGGCTGACAACTTTTATCTAGAGGTCATGGATCACGGAATTGAGATTGAAGCACGAGTCAAAGCAGATCTGCTCAAGTTGGGCAAAGAACTTGGACTACCTCTTCTTGCCACCAATGACCTCCATTACACACATCAAGAAGATGCTACGGCCCATGAAGCGTTGCTCTGCGTGCAATCTGGATCTACTTTGGCAGATCCTAAGAGATTTAAATTTGATAATGACTCTTTCTATGTGAAAACAGCAGCTCAGATGCGAGAGCTGTTTAAAGAAATTCCTGAAAGCTGTGACAACACATTACTTATTGCCGAGCGTTGCAATATCACATTGCGCGAGGGTGAAAATCTACTTCCGCAGTTTGAAGTTCCTGCAGGTGAAAGTGAAGACTCATGGCTGAAAAAGGAGGCAGAGCGAGGCTTAATAGAGCGAATGGGTCCTCGCTTAACGCCAGCCCATGAATCCCGCTTGAAGTATGAGCTCGGCGTTATGGAGACGATGGGTTTCCCGGGCTACTTCCTTGTAGTTGCAGACCTCGTTGGCCATGCGAAAAAAGTTGGCATTCGTGTTGGTCCTGGCCGTGGTTCTGCTGCTGGCTCACTTGTTGCTTATGCACTGGGAATCACAGGACTGGATCCATTAGAGCATGGCCTTTTGTTTGAGCGCTTTCTTAATCCAGAACGTATTTCTATGCCAGATATTGACTTGGACTTTGATGAGCGTCGGCGCAGCGAAATGATTCGTTATGCAACCAATAAATATGGTGAAGATCGCGTTGCTCAGATCATTACCTACGGAACTATTAAATCTAAGCAAGCAATTAAGGATTCAACACGAGTTCTTGGATACCCATATGTGATTGGCGAAAAGCTCACCAAAGCTCTGCCTCCAACGGTTATGGGTAAAGATATTTCATTAAGTGGAGTTTTTGATACTAAGGATGAACGCTATGGAGAAGCGGGAGAGTTCCGTGCCCTCTATAACTCAGATCCTGATTCAAAACGTGTTGTCGATACTGCGCGCGGATTAGAAGGTTTGAAACGACAGTGGGGCGTGCATGCTGCTGGAGTTATTCTCTCTCGTGAGCCATTGCTGGATGTAATCCCAATTCATCGCCGTGAGGCAGATGGTGCGATCATTACCCAGTTTGATATGGGTGCGTGTGAAGCCACTGGCTTGCTGAAGATGGATTTCTTGGGACTTCGAAATCTTTCGGTGTTAGATGACTGCTTGCTTAACATCAAGGCAAACCAAGGTATCGATGTTGTACTCGAAGATTTAACGTTAGATGATCCTAAGACCTACGAACTACTGAGTCGAGGTGACACTCTGGGAGTCTTCCAGCTAGACGGTGGACCAATGCGCGCACTACTAAAAAGCATGTCACCAGATTCATTTGAGGATATTTCGGCAGTTATCGCACTGTATCGCCCGGGACCAATGGGTGAGAATGCACATAACAACTACGCAGATCGTAAAAATAAGCGCAAACCTGTAGAACCGATTCACCCAGAATTATCGGAACCATTGCAAGATATTCTCGGTGATACGTATGGCTTAATTGTGTATCAAGAGCAGGTAATGGCTATTGCGCAAAAGGTCGCAGGTTTTTCTCTGGGACGCGCAGATCTCTTGCGTAAGGCGATGGGTAAGAAGAATAAAGAGATTTTGGATAAAGAGTACGTTCCTTTTGAAGCGGGTATGAAAGAAAACGGGTTCTCAACAGCAGCAATCAAGCGACTATGGGATGTTTTGATTCCATTTTCAGATTACGCATTTAACCGAGCCCACTCTGCCGGATATGGTGTCGTTTCTTATTGGACTGGATACTTAAAGGCAAATTATCCCACTGAATACATGGCCGCCCTTCTTACATCAGTTCGAGACGACAAGGATAAATCAGCGTTGTATCTCTCCGAGTGTCGACGTATGGGAATCAAAGTTTTATCACCAGATGTCAATGAGTCAGATGCCGAATACACCCCGCGTGGTGTTGATATCCGCTTTGGATTAGCTGCGATTCGAAATGTTGGTGAAGGCGTCGTTGCCTCCATTAAAAATTCCCGTGCAAATAAGGGACGCTTTACTTCATTCGGTGACTTCCTTGCAAAGGTTGATGCACAGGTGTGTAACAAAAAAACGATTGAATCATTGATTAAAGCAGGTGCATTTGGTTCATTAGGAGCAAGTCGTAAAGGACTAATCGCTGTGCACCTTGAGGCTATTGATTCAGTGATTGAGTCAAAGCGTGCTGAGGCAATTGGACAGTTTGATTTGTTTGGCGGCGAAGCGGTAACAGCGGTATCTGGTTTGGATATAGAAGTTCCGGTAGGCGAGTGGGACAAGGCGATGCTTCTGTCCTATGAACGCGAGATGCTTGGTCTTTATGTTTCAGACCACCCATTACTGGGTGTTGAACATGTTTTGCGTGCCAACACAGATATGTCGATTAGTGAAATTGTTGATGACGGAGCACAGCATGAATCTATTGTCACTATTGGTGGATTGATTACTAGTGTTACACGAAAAGTATCTCGTCAGGGTGCTTCTTGGGCGGTTGTAACTGTAGAAGACCTTGAAGGATCACTGGAAGTTCTATTCTTTGCTAATACCTATAACCAGTATTCGATGTCTTTGACAGAGGATCGTATTGTTACCATTAGAGGCCGTGTTGATCGTCGCGAAGATAAACTGCGATTTACAGCACTTGAAATGTCTATGCCAGATATCAATGCAACTCCGACCGGGCCATTAGTTATTTCATTGCCAATTCAGCAGTGCACACCACCCGTTGTGGATCGAATCAAAGAGATTTTGCGTTCTCACCCAGGCAAGCGAGAGGTTCATCTTCAACTCAATGACAACGGAAACAGCACCGTGATGAAGGTTGATGCATTAATCACATCATCGCCAAGTCTCAGCGCAGATCTGAAATCTATTTTGGGTCCCAACTGCCTAGTTTAAATTGAACACCACGGCTTAGGGCGGAGCCGATACAATTGTCCAATGATTCGTACCGTTGACCTGCGCGGGCGAGCCCTATCTAAATCACACTATAACCTCGAACTTCCTCGTGCCACGCTTAATGTCGCTGAAGCCATGATTCTTATTCAGCCGATTCTTGATCGAGTCAAGAATGGAACAGAGGCAGATCTGATTGCTCTGGCCCAAGAGTTTGATGGAGTCACTCCAGCGCGTATTCGAGTGCCACAACAGGCACTTGATAAGGCGTTATCAGAATTAGCACCAGCAACTAGAAGCGCATTAGAGCTTTCGATTTCTAGAGTTAAAAAGGTTCATAACGATCAACTTCGTTCAGACAAGACCACCACTGTTGTAGATGGCGGAACCGTTACTGAAAAGTGGGTTCCAGTTGATCGTGTTGGGCTCTATGTGCCCGGAGGTCGTGCTGTTTATCCCAGCAGCGTGATGATGAATGTGATTCCGGCGCAGATTGCAAAAGTTGCATCTATTGCTGTTTCGTCCCCTCCACAAAAGGAGTTTGGTGGATTACCGCACCCAACAATTCTTGCAACCTGCGCTCTACTTGGCATCACTGAGGTTTATGCAGTTGGGGGAGCCCAAGCTATCGCACTGTTTGCATACGGGATGGATGGTGTGTGCGAGAAGGTAGATCTTGTAACAGGGCCAGGAAATATTTATGTTGCTGCTGCAAAGCGCGCATTGCGAGGAGTAATTGGAATTGATTCAGAGGCAGGTCCAACGGAGATAGCAATTCTTGCTGATTCATCTGCGATAGCAGCAGATGTTGCTGCAGATCTAATCAGCCAAGCAGAACACGACGTAATCGCAGCAGCCGTGCTCGTGACAGATTCTCCAGAATTAGCTGCAGCAGTTGAGGCAGAGCTCAAGGTTCGTGTCAGCCAAACAAAACACAGCGATCGAATTGAAACTGCGTTGTCAGGGGTCCAATCTGCAATTGTGTTAGTTGATTCGATCGAACAAGGATTAGATGTTGTTAACGCATATGCTGCTGAGCACCTAGAAATTCAAACAGGAAATGCTCGTAGTGATGCTGCAAAGATTCGTAACGCCGGAGCTGTGTTTATTGGGCGTTTCTCACCAGTATCACTTGGTGATTATTCAGCTGGCTCAAACCATGTATTACCTACTGGTGGTTGCGCGTGTCACTCGAGTGGATTATCGGTGCAGACATTTCTGCGTGGGTTGCACTTTATTGAGTATGACCAAAAAGCCTTTACAGACATTCTCGATACTGTTATGACCCTTGCTAATGCTGAGGATTTACCAGCACATGGTGAAGCAATGACGGCAAGGTTGGAGAATCTCTTATGAGTTGGCCACAGTGGTTACCTTTGCGTGAAACTCTTCGCCCGTTATCTGCCTACGGTGCGCCTCAGCTTCCCACGGTTACATCTTTGAACACAAACGAGAATCCATATTCACCATCACCTGCCTTGCAAAAGGCAATTACTGATGCTGTGGCAAAGGTTGCATCTGATTTAAACCGATATCCAGATCGTGACGCCACCATTCTTCGCACAAAACTTGCTCAATACATCAACGAGTTAAGTGGTACCAAGTTTTCTGCCGACAATATCTGGGCTGCAAATGGCAGCAATGAAATCATTCAATCAATTTTCTTGGCATTTGCTCAAGGTTTAGTTCTAGGATTTACCCCTTCATACTCAATGCACCCACTCATTGCCAAAGTAACCGGTGCACAGTGGATCGATGGCAAGCGCAATCCTGACTTCTCATTGAATACGTCGGATGCAATTGCTGAGATTCAAATGAATAAGCCAACTCTCACCTTTATTACTACACCTAATAATCCAACAGGTGGGGCGGTAACAATTGATGAGATTCAAAAGCTTGCAGATGCTTGCAAGGCGGTTGGCGGATTACTAGTTGTTGATGAGGCCTATGCTGAATTTTCACAAGAAGTATCTGCTGTTACATTAATTGCCAATAATCCACATGTAATTGTGATTCGTACAATGAGTAAGGCTTTTGCATTTGCGGGGGCTCGAGTTGGTTACTTAGTCAGTGATGTGGCGGTAACAGATGCAATGATGATTGTGCGCTTGCCGTATCACCTCAGTTCACTAACACAAGCTGCAGCCCACGTTGCCATCGATCACCGAACAGAGTTATTAGGTGGAGTTGCAACGATTATTGCTGCCAGAGAGTCTGTAGTTAAGGCTCTTCGAGATATGGGTCTGACCACTATTGCAAGCAGTGCCAACTTCATTTTGTTCACGGGTTTCACCCAAGAAGCGCCACAACTATGGGCAGCGTTGCTAGAAAAGGGTGTTCTGATTAGAGATGTGGGATTATCAGGCTACTTAAGAGTGACAATTGGCAATGAAGCCGAGAACACATTGTTTGTAACAGCCCTCAAAGAGCTCATTTAAAGGAGAAAACCATGAGAACAGCGCGCGTTGAAAGAAAGACCAAGGAGTCACACGTACTAGTTGAACTCAATCTCGACGGTCAAGGCATCATCGATGTTGCAACAGGTGTGCCCTTCTTTGATCACATGATGTCTCAGCTGGGTAAGCACTCTGGTTTTAATCTCACAGTGAAGACAAATGGTGATGTTGATGTTGATTCCCACCACACAGTTGAAGACACTTCACTTGCTTTTGGCCAGGCACTTCGTGAGGCACTCGGTGATAAATCTGGCATTCACCGCTTTGGCGATTCAATGGTTCCTTTGGATGAGGTATTGGTCCAAGCAGCTGTAGATCTTTCAGGTCGTCCATATTTGGTGCACCGCCAACCAGAAATTGTTGAGCTCATCGGAACATTTGATACGACACTGGGTAAGCACATCTGGGAATCTATTGTTGCCGAAGCACACATCGCATTACACATTCGTGTCCTAGAAGGTCGCAACGCCCACCACGTATTTGAAGCACAGTTCAAGGCTGTTGCTCGCGCATTGCGCGATGCGGTTTCCTTAGATGGCAGAGTCGCCGGAATACCATCAACAAAAGGTTCTCTTTGATAGCAATTCTTGACTATGGATCCGGAAATCTACGATCTGCAGAACGCGCATTTGCCACGGCTGGTCAAGATGTAGTTGTTACATCTGATCGTTTAGTTGCACTTGAGGCTAAAGGATTGGTAGTTCCTGGTGTTGGAGCATTTGCTGCATGCATGAATGGATTAAATGGTATTGATGGCGGGGCAATTGTTCGCGAGCGGTTAGCAAAAGAGCGTCCAACGCTAGGTATATGTATTGGGATGCAAATCATGTTTAGTCAGGGCACTGAACATTCAGAAGGCGCACCACACGCAGGAATCGGAGTTTGGGATGGGATTGTTTCCCAATTAGACGCACCAATCTTGCCTCACATGGGTTGGAACACAGTTGAAGCTGCTTCTACATCAACACTGTTCAGAGGTGTTGAGGCAGAGTCTTTTTACTTTGTTCACTCATATGCCGCGAAAAAAGCTGTGGGAACAACGCAGGCTTGGTGCACGCACGGTGAAAGATTTTTAGCAGCCGTGGAAGATGGATATATCAGTGCAACGCAGTTTCATCCAGAAAAATCTGGCGCAGCAGGTTTGGCCCTGATTAAGAATTGGGTGGATTCACTATGAGCTACTTAGAGTTGTTACCAGCTGTAGATGTTAAAGATGGCCGCGCAGTCAGATTAGTTCAGGGAGAGATTGCTAAAGAAAGTATTTATGGAGCGCCATTAGATGTTGCACTTGAATTTCAAGCAGCAGGTGCTGAATGGCTACACCTTGTTGATCTAGACGCTGCATTTGGTCGCGGTGAAAATGCTGCTCTATTGGCCGAAGTAGTTGGAAAACTTGATATCAAGGTGGAGTTGTCAGGCGGTATTCGCGATGATGAATCACTAAGGCGAGCACTTGCTACTGGTTGTCGCCGTGTTAATTTAGGAACAGCTGCGCTAGAAAACCCTGAATGGACCGCTCGCGTAATTGCAGAGCATGGAGATCGAATCGCGGTTGGATTAGATGTTCGTGGCCATACTTTGGCAGCGCGTGGTTGGACTAAAGAGGGTGGGGATCTTTTTGAAACCCTAGAACGTTTAGATCGCGATGGTTGCTCTCGATATGTTGTTACAGATGTTGCAAAGGATGGGACTTTGGCTGGACCTAATATCGAACTACTTAAATCAGTATGTGCTGCAACAACAAAGCCAGTAATTGCAAGTGGTGGAATCTCATCCCTTGATGACATCGCAGCCCTTGCAGCCCTTCGCAGTGCTGGTGTTGAAGGTGCAATTGTGGGTAAGGCGTTATATGCCGGCAAATTCACATTGCAAGATGCGTTAAGGATCAGCGGAAAATGAGTTTGTCTGTTCGCATCATTCCTTGCCTCGATGTCACCGATGGTCGCGTGGTTAAAGGCGTTAATTTCACAGATCTAGTGGATGCCGGCGATCCAGTTGAAATGGCATCGCTCTATAACCTAGAAGGCGCTGACGAACTAACTTTCTTGGATATTTCGGCAAGTGTTGCTGGGCGTGAAACAACTCTCGATGTTGTTCGCCGCACCGCTGAGCAAGTATTTATCCCATTAACAGTTGGTGGCGGAATCAGAAGTGTTGAAGATGTAGACCGCTTACTTCGCGCCGGTGCGGATAAAGTATCGATTAACACAGCTGCGATTGCACGCCCAGAGCTACTAGCAGAGATTACAGATCGTTTTGGCTCACAAGTTCTAGTTCTGTCAGTGGATGCTCGTCGTGCTAATACTGATTCTGGTTTTGAAGTCACAACACATGGTGGACGAGAAAGTGCTGGTATAGATGCATTGGCATGGGTTGAAAAAGCGTGCGCACTAGGTGTTGGTGAGATACTTCTTAACTCAATGGATGCCGATGGAACTCGCGCGGGGTATGACATTGGAATGATTTCTGCAGTTCGCGCAGTGTGCCGGGTTCCATTGATAGCAAGTGGTGGAGCCGGAAGCCTCGAGGATTTTTCAGCAGCCCTTGATGCAGGAGCAGACGCGCTACTTGCTGCAAGCGTCTTTCACTTTGGTATTCACCGTATAGGCGATGTGAAGTCATACCTTGGTAAGCACAATTATCCGGTGCGCACGTTGGCTCGGCGTTAAGGCAGAATGAGCACATGACGAGAATTGATCCTGCGGTGGAAGCGCTGCTCAAGGATCCCGGTGGATTAATTCCGGCAATTGTTCAGGATGTTACAAATAATGAGGTGCTCATGCTTGCCTATATGAACACACAGTCACTGGCTTTAACACTTGCAACCGGCAAAGCTACTTTTTGGAGCCGCAGTCGTAATGAGCTCTGGGTTAAAGGTGCAACATCTGGTCATTTCCAAGAGGTGCATTCAGTGTCTTTAGATTGCGACGGAGATGCGATTTTGCTCAAGGTTACACAAACCGGTGTTGCATGCCATACGGGTGATCGCACCTGTTTTCACAGACCACTTGAACTTGGACAGTAAATGAATCTGGAAGAGTTTCGCGCTTACGCAAAGGTTTCAAATGTAATTCCAGTATCAAGACGTTTACTTGCAGATGGCGAAACCCCACTCGGCGTTTATCGTAAGTTAGCAAAAAGTGCCGACAACACCTTCCTACTTGAATCAGCAGAGCATGGCGGTGTGTGGTCACGGTATTCATTTATTGGTGTGCGAAGTGAGGCAACACTGAGTGAAAAAGATGGTCTTGCATACTGGCAAGGAACAGCACCAGCTGGTGCACCAACTGGAATTGATCCACTAGAAGCGCTCAGACTTTCTGCTGCACATTTAAAATCACCCAAGATTGCGGGATTGCCACCGCTAACAGGTGGACTAGTTGGCTTTATGGGGTATGACTTTGTGCGACGCTTAGAGCGGTTACCAGAATTTGCAACGAAGGATATTCCTCTACCTGAACTTTCATTTATGCTGACAAGTGATTTAGCTGTACTAGATCACAGCGATGGAACTATTACCTTGATCGCAAATGCCATCAACTGGGATGGAAGCGATGATCGTATTGATCAAGCATATAAATCCTGTATTCAACGTCTAGATCGCATGCAGGCCGATCTTTCTACTTCTTTGTCAGGAGATGCGGCCGATATTCCTGATTTCTCATTACCTGAGTACATAGGCAATATCTCGGGGGAGCAGTTTAAGAAGAACGTTCTTAAGGTTAAGGAAGAGATTCTTGCAGGAGAGGCATTTCAGGTTGTTTTGTCGCAGCGATTTGCGATGTCATGTCAGGCAGATGCAATTGATGTTTATCGCATGCTTCGGCTCAATAATCCTTCGCCGTATATGTATTTGTTCCGCTTTACTGATGGGATTGAGATCGTTGGATCTAGTCCTGAAGCGCTAGTTAAGGTTAATCAAAAAGATGTAATGATCCATCCGATTGCAGGCACTCGGAAACGTTCATCAAACCCTGAAGAGGATCATCGATTAGGGGAAGAGTTGTTGGCCGATCCAAAGGAGCGAGCAGAGCACCTCATGCTTGTTGATTTAGGTCGAAATGATTTAGGTCGTGTGTGTGCGCCTGGATCAGTTGAAGTAGTCGACTTCATGCATATCGAACGGTATTCACATATGTTGCATATTGTTTCTACTGTCATCGGAAAATTGGCAGAGACAGCAAGTCCGGTTGATGCGCTCTTCTCAGTTTTTCCTGCAGGAACTTTATCTGGTGCGCCAAAGCCACGGGCGATGGAAATTATTGAAGAGTTAGAGACAACCCGCCGGGGTGTTTATGGAGGCATCGTCGGGTATTTAGATTTCACAGGCAACATAGACACATGTATCGCAATTCGCACAGCGTTGTTGTATCAAGGCACTGCTTACGTGCAAGCAGGGGCAGGGGTAGTTGCAGACTCTGATCCTGAGTCAGAAAATCAAGAGTGCCGAAATAAGGCGGCAGCGGTGTTATCTGCTGTGCATGCAGCTAATCGTTTAGGGACATCATTATGAGCGACTACATACCAGTTGCGGTTTCGGCACTGATTGTTATGGCATTGGTCATTGTTATTGGACGTAGGATCAATTTGTCATCAAGGTATGAACGCAAACCTCGTGAGCTAAACTCGTGGAACTCACTTGATAAGGGGATAGACCCTACTGAGGATCAAAAACTGTGAGCGTCTTGGATTCGATAATTGAGGGCGTGCGTGAGGATTTAGCGGAAAGACGTTTGCCTATGTCGGAGCTGCTAGAAGCAATTGAAGTAGCACCGCCTGTAAGAGATTGTTTAGCTGCGTTGTTAACTGAAGATATCTCTGTGATTGCTGAAGTAAAAAGATCTTCGCCTAGTAAAGGCGCACTTGCTCCAATTACAGATCCTGCTGGTCTTGCTGCACGCTATGAAGAAGCGGGTGCTGCGGTAATTAGCGTGTTAACCGAACAACGTCGCTTCGGCGGGACTTTGGCAGATCTTGATGCGGTGCGCAAAGCGGTTGAGTTGCCGATTTTGCGAAAAGATTTCATGGTTGATGAGTATCAGTTTTATGAGGCCAGAGCACATGGGGCGGATGTAGTTTTGTTGATTGTCGCAGCACTGAGTAAGAATCAACTAGATGACTATTTTCACTTATCGAAAGAGTTAGGCATGAGAGCCCTGATTGAGGTTCACACACCTGGGGAGTTAGAGAGTGCACTTGAAATATCACCTGAGATTGTTGGAGTAAATTCTCGAAACTTAAAAACCCTTGACGTTGATTCTCAGGTTTTTGCACAACTTATTCCACAAATACCAAGCACCATTGCACGTATTGCCGAATCAGGAATCTCAACGCGCGCAGATGTTGAGTTTGCTCACGAACATGGTGCCACTGCAGTTCTGGTTGGAGAGGCCTTGGTTCGCTCAGAAAATTCAAATGTTGCGATGGCTCAGTTGCTGGGTAGGCTTACGCAATGATTACTGAGGGCCACTTCGGAGAGTATGGCGGGCGTTTTGTGCCAGAAGCTCTCATTGGCGCTCTTGAAGAGTTAGAGGCAGCCCACAATGCTGCGCAAAAAGATCCAATGTTTATTGCCGAACTCGCAGAACTTCATCGCAGCTACACAGGTCGCCCAAGCATCATCACTGAGGCAAAGAGATTTGGTGAGCATGCTGGTGGTGCTCGAATATTTTTCAAGCGCGAAGATTTAAACCACACTGGTAGCCACAAGATCAACAATGTTTTAGGTCAAGCACTTTTAACAAAGCGAATGGGTAAAAAGCGCATCATCGCCGAAACTGGTGCTGGACAGCACGGAGTTGCATCTGCAACTGCTGCAGCGCTGATGGGACTTGACTGTGTCGTCTATATGGGCGAAGAGGACACACGTCGCCAAGCTCTCAATGTTGCGCGAATGAAGTTGCTGGGTGCACAAGTTGTTCCAGTGACATCTGGATCTAAAACTTTAAAGGATGCGATCAACGAAGCCATGCGCGATTGGGTGACTAACGTTTCCGATACTCACTACATGTTGGGCACAGTGGCGGGGCCACATCCGTTCCCAACCATGGTTCGCGACTTTCACAAGATTATTGGCGATGAAGCGCGTGAGCAGATGTTGGCACTGACCGGCAAACTGCCAGATGCGGTTCTTGCTTGTGTTGGCGGGGGATCGAATGCAATTGGAATTTTCAATGCATTTATTCCTGATGCAGGTGTTCGACTTATTGGACTTGAGGCTGGTGGTGATGGTGTTGAAACTGGACGCCATGCTGCAACGATTACTGGTGGATCACCTGGCGTTTTACACGGAACGCGCTCATATGTTTTACAGGATGCAAATGGTCAGACGGTTGAGTCGCATTCGATTTCTGCCGGTCTTGATTATCCAGGCGTTGGACCAGAGCACGCATACCTTCATGACATTGGCAGAGCTGAGTACCGTGCGATTAATGATGATACAGCGATGGCTGCTTTTGATTTGCTGTGTAAAACAGAAGGAATTATTCCTGCGATAGAAACTGCGCACGCACTGGCTGGTGCATTGCTCATCGGTAAGGAGCTAGGACCAGATGCGCACCTTTTGATCAATTTGTCTGGGCGTGGAGATAAGGATGTGCAGACGGCTGCTGAATACTTTGGAATTCCACTGTAATGACGCAGTTAGATTTAGTTATGGCAAAGGTGCGTGCAGAAAATCGCGCAGCACTCATTGCTTATATTCCAGCTGGCTTTCCCTCTAAATCGGGATGTGCAAAAGCGATTGAAGCGTTGGCAGATGCTGGAGTCGATGCTATTGAAATCGGGTTTCCCTATAGCGATCCAGTAATGGATGGACCAGTTATTCAAGAGGCTGCAGATATTTCACTCAAGGCAGGAACAAATGCTGCCGATGTGTTTGAGGCACTTAATGTCGCCTCTAGCACAGGCGTGGCGGCGGTTGTGATGACCTATTGGAATCCAATTGCAAAGTATGGAGTTGAAAAGTTTGCACAATCTATTGCCGACAACGGTGGATCAGGAGTCATTACTCCAGATCTGACTATCGAGGAGTCAGATGGTTGGATTGCAGCGACTAACAAGGTTGGCATCAATCCAATTTATGTCGTAGCGCCAAGTACTAAAGATGAGCGCTTAAAGAGCGTGACGGCCAAAACTGGTGGATTTGTGTATGCGGCAAGCATGATGGGTGTTACAGGAACTAGGAGCACAGTTGCATCAACTGCCAGCGAACTAGTTGCACGTGTTCGTACAGTCACAGATCTACCTATTTCGGTAGGCCTAGGCGTTTCAACACGAGAACAGGCAAAGTCATTGGCGGCTTATGCTGATGGAGTTATTGTTGGATCAGCATTTATTAAGTTATTACTAGATGCACCATCAGAGCAAGAAGGATTAGATGCGATTTCACATCTTGCACAAGAGCTTGCCTTAGGAGTGCGTGAAGGACGATGAGAGATTTCAACGAACGCTTTCAGCCGCTAATGACCTTATTAGCGCGACTTGTACTTGGTGGCGTCTTATTGGCTGCTGGAGGATTAAAGGTCTTCAAGCCGACTGAGTCAGCTAACGCTGTTGCAGCATATAAAGTGTTGCCAACTAATCTGTCGCACGTAGTTGGATACGCATTACCGTGGCTAGAGGTTGCAATTGCTCTACTGCTCATACTTGGATACTTGATTCGTCCCGCTGCAGTTGTCAGCGGGTTGATCATGATCGTCTTTGTCGCAGCTATTGCCTCCGTCTGGGCTAGAGGAATGCTGATTGATTGCGGTTGCTTCGGCGGGGGCGGGGCAATCGACCCATCCTTGGCCTCAGAGGTCCGTAGGACCTATTTCATAGAAATAATGCGCGATTTAGGTTTGGCTCTGGCCGCCCTTTATCTGTATTTTTTCCCTTACGGAAAGTTTTCCATTGAAAAAGCAGTCCCTCACACTAAGGAGTAAGAATGGCTAAGCAACAAGGACAAAGCGGTGACAACGCAACTCGCTGGATCGTTATTGCGATGGTTTTGCTTGTAGTCGCAACAGGTGTGGGATTTTCATTTATGAATCAGAATAAAGAAGAGGGTTCTGCACTTGCCGCACTTGACGGTTTTAAGGCGAAGGGTGCATACGCTTCAACAATTGATGTGGTAAATGGTTCGGCAATTACCTTTAATCCCGGATTACCCAAGACGGTTGATGTTTGGGAAGACCCACAATGTCCTGTGTGCAAGTACTTTGAAGATGCAAACGGCGAATATATCGAGTCTCTGATTCGCGACAAGAAAGCAACTGTGCGATTCCATGTTCTTTCATTCTTGGGTGATGAATCAGTACGTGCAGCAAATGCATCATTTTGTGCCGCGGACGAAGGTAAGTACATAGATTTCCACAAGGCCCTATATCGCGTGCAGTCCCCGCTTGAAAACTCAGGATTTTGGAGTAATGAAAATCTGGTTGCGATCGGAAGTAAGGTCGGAATTTCCAGTGAGAAGTTCACACAGTGCGTGAGTGATGGCGAGAAGATTGCTCTTGTGAAAGCACATTACGATTCAATGGCCAAGTATGGAGTTCAAGGAACTCCAACAGTATTCATTGATGGCAAGCTGTGGGAGCGCCAGAGCCCTGATTTCAATGAGACTGAGTTCCGCGAATCTGTCGAAGGTAAATAGATTGTGGTGATCGCATTTCCAACGCCAACATATTCGGTGTTAGAAATCGGTCCATTAACACTTCACTATTACGCTTTATGCATCATCACTGGTATCGCGGTTGCGATTTGGCTAGGTGATAAAAGATTTCGTGCCCAAGCAGTTAATGGACAGTCAGTAGTCTCTGAAGTCGCAATTACTGCTGTCCCGGTTGGCATTATTGGCGGGCGTTTGTATCACGTGGTTTCATCTCCTGAGGCTTACTTTGGCACAAATGGAAATCCATTGGATGCAATAAAGATTTGGGAAGGCGGCCTAGGAATCTGGGGCGCCATTTCACTAGGGCTATTAGGTGCCTATTTTCGCTACCGTGCACTGAGCAGAAAAGTGGAGCTTCCTTCTTTTTCCGTTTTTGCCGATGCGTTAGCACCCGGAGTTTTAGTTGCCCAAGCTATTGGTCGATTTGGTAATTGGTTTAATGGAGAGTTGTTCGGTCGGCCATTAGATACATGGTGGGCACTTGATGTTCCCTCCAAGTATCGACCATTTGGCTATGCCCAATTTGAAAGCTTTCATCCGACATTTCTTTATGAAGCCCTCTGGTGCACCATGATTGCTGTGGTGCTACTGGCTTTTGGTAAAGGGTTGAGAGCAGGGCAGGTTTTTGCTGCCTATGTATTTGCCTATTGTCTTGGCAGGTTTTTTATCGAAATAATTCGCATTGATACGGCAAACACAATCGCTGGTGTGCGCGTGAATGTATGGGTGAGTCTGTTTGTCGGAACCGCCTCTTTACTTGTTTTTGCTCGTGGCACAAGAAAGATTACCTAGCCTTCGGGTAGGCTCAACAAATGGCACTTGAAGAGGTCTATAAGCGCAATTTAGAACACCGTACCCATAGAGCGGGTTGGCTTCGTGCAGCAGTCCTCGGTGCAAATGATGGGTTGGTTTCAACTGCTTCATTAATGGTTGGCGTTGCAGCAGCAGGTAAGAATGACTTTTTGGTCACTGCGGGCATTGCAGGAATTACAGCTGGTGCGATGTCAATGGCAGTTGGTGAGTACGTCTCTGTTCGTTCCCAAAATGATGTTGAAGCATCTGATCGCTTACTAGAAATTGAGCACCTTGCAGCAGATCCTGATGGCGAGTTGCAAGAGCTACAACATATTTACATTAATCGCGGCTTAACACCAGCACTTGCTCTTCAGGTTGCACTTGAAATGCACCGTAAAGATCCACTCGAAGCGCATTTGCGAGATGAGCTTGGGCAAAGTCCAGAGACCAAAGCCAGACCAGTTCAGGCAGCAATTGCCTCGGCCATCGCCTTTACGTGTGGTGGCTTGATTCCATTTGCTGGTGCATTTGCTCCGACTCTAGGTGCCAAGGCATGGAGCATTGTCGGATTTACTCTTGGCGGTTTGGTTTTGACCGGCGTGGTTAGCGCAAGAATTTCAGGTTCAAAGGTGTTAGCTCCAACGGTGCGAGTCTTGATAGGTGGGTGCTTGGGTATGGCGATCACCGCTGGGATTGGTCAGATTGCCAATATTTCTGGGGTTTAATCCCACTCTGCCCAGGCTTCCTTTCCCTCGAGTTATTGCTACGCTTTCCCACTAAGCAAGGCGGGCCAAGGATGTCCCTGTACACGTAGGACCATCCAGTAGGAGCAACGCTCATGGTACTTGCATCCAATTATCCACAAGCACAAGGGCTCTATAACCCTGCTCAAGAACATGATGCTTGTGGTGTTGCGATGGTTGCCACCCTCAACAAGGTTGCAACGCATGAGATCGTTGCACAAGCCTTAACCGCACTTCGCAATATGGAGCACCGGGGTGCATCAGGTGCCGAACCCGATAGTGGTGATGGTGCAGGAATTTTGCTTCGGGTGCCAGATGCGTTCTACCAAGCAGTTGTTGACTTCAAACTCCCAGCGGCGAACGCATATGCAACAGGTATTGCATTTGTCACGCAAGGGGTAGATGTAAAGGGTGAAGTTGCAAAGATTGCCGAAGAAGAGGGCTTAACAGTTCTTGGATGGCGCGAGGTTCCGATTAACTCAGCATCATTGGGTAAGACAGCACTATCTGTTATGCCAGATTTCCATCAAGTATTTGTTGCCGGCAAGAATGGCGAAACAGGTATCGCACTTGATCGACTTGCATTTTGTTTGCGAAAGCGCGCAGAGCATGCTCTGGAACTGTACTTTCCTTCTTTGTCATCACAGACGATTGTCTATAAGGGAATGCTTACAACCGGACAGTTGGAGGAGTTCTTCCCAGAACTTTCAGATGAGCGTGTTGTTTCACCTTTGGCATTGGTTCACTCACGTTTTTCTACAAATACATTTCCTTCATGGCCTCTAGCGCACCCTTATCGCTTTATTGCACACAACGGTGAAATCAATACCGTTAAGGGAAATCGTAACTGGATGCGCGCTCGCGAATCTCTACTTGCTAGCGATCTCATTCCCGGTGATCTGAAGCGTTTATTTCCAATTGTTGAAATGTCAGGATCGGATTCGGCATCCTTTGATGAAGTTCTGGAGCTGTTGTATCTGGGCGGACGGTCATTGCCTCACGCTGTGTTGATGATGATTCCTGAAGCGTGGGAGAACCATGCAACGATGCCTCAAAACCGCCGTGACTTCTATGCTTTTCATGCATCGATGATGGAGCCATGGGATGGTCCAGCATGTGTGACATTTACTGATGGACATCAGGTAGGTGCTGTATTAGACCGTAACGGTCTGCGTCCTTCACGTTTTTGGGTTACAAAAGATGGTCTCGTAGTCCTTGCATCTGAAGTTGGAGTTCTTGATATTCCAGCTGACAACATTGAACGTAAGGGTCGTTTGCAGCCAGGAAAAATGTTCTTAGTCGATATTGAGCAGGGCCGCATCATTGAAGATAGTGAAATTAAAGACCAACTAGCAGATGCAGCTCCGTATAAGGAGTGGTTGCACGATGGAATGGTCAAACTCAGTGATCTTCCTTCTCGTGAGCATATTGTCTATCCACACTCATCTGTTGTTCGTCGCCAGCGTGCATTTGGCTACACAGAAGAGGATCTACGCATCCTTGTAACACCTATGGCCAAAAACGGTATGGAGCCACTTGGCTCTATGGGAACAGATACCCCAATTGCTGCCCTTTCCGATAAGCCACGGTTGATCTTTGACTACTTCTCTCAGCTGTTCGCTCAAGTTACAAACCCACCATTGGATGCAATCCGCGAAGAGCTAGTTACAAGTCTTGGAACATCAATGGGTCCAGAACACAATTTGTTAGATCCAGGTCCAAATAGCTGTCGCCAAATTTCATTGGCATTTCCTGTCATTGATAATGATGAGCTCGCAAAAATTATTCACGTTAATGCAGACGGTGATTACCCAGGACTAAGTGCACATGTAATACGAGGATTGTTTAGTGTCGCAGATGGTGGGGATTCTCTACGTGATCGTTTAAACGAGATTAAAGTAGAGGTCTCGCAAGCCATTAAAGATGGTGCTCACCTTATTGTCCTATCAGATCGTGATGGTGATGCTGAAAATGCACCCATCCCTTCCCTTCTTCTTACATCAGCAGTTCACCACCACTTGATTCGCGAAAAGACTCGTACCAACGTTGGCCTTGTTGTTGAAGCCGGTGATGTCAGGGAGGTGCATCATGTTGCATTGCTCATTGGTTACGGCGCAGCATGTGTGAATCCATATCTTGCGATGGAGTCTGCAGAAGATTTAGTCCTCCAAGGTGTCATCACAGGCATTACCCCTGAAAAGGCGGTTAAGAATCTGATCAAGAGCCTTGGCAAGGGTGTTCTTAAGGTGATGTCAAAGATGGGGATTAGCACAATCGCCTCATATACAGGTGCTCAAGTATTTGAAGCAATTGGACTATCACAAGAAGTAGTTGATGAATACTTTGTTGGAACTACATCACGTCTGGGTGGGGTTTCACTCGACATCATTGCGGAAGAGACAATTGCACGCCATCACATTGCCTATCCGCCTGGGGGAGAAGTACCGGGCACAAAGCGCCTTCCTATTGGCGGGGAGTACCAATGGCGCCGTGAGGGTGAACCACACCTGTTTGATCCTGAAACGGTGTTCACATTGCAGCACTCAACTCGAAATAAGCGCTACGACATTTTCAAGCGCTATACCGATCGTGTCAATGAGCAAAGCACTCGTCTGATGACACTTCGCGGCTTGTTTGAATTCAAAGATGGTGTGAATGCACCAATTGCTATTGATGAAGTTGAATCAATTCAGGACATTATTAAGCGCTTTTCTACAGGTGCCATGTCATATGGATCTATTTCAGCTGAAGCTCATGAAACGCTAGCAATTGCCATGAACCGAATTGGTGGAAAATCAAATACGGGCGAGGGTGGAGAAGAGCCAGAGCGTTATCTCCCAATGGCAAATGGTGATTCAAAGCGCTCTGCAATCAAGCAGGTTGCATCTGGTCGATTCGGTGTGAATAGTAATTACCTGGTCAATAGTGATGACATTCAGATCAAGATTGCGCAAGGCGCAAAGCCAGGTGAAGGTGGACAGCTACCGGGTAACAAGGTCTATCCATGGATTGCTAAAGCGCGTTACTCAACACCTGGTGTGGGTTTAATTTCACCACCTCCGCACCACGATATCTACTCCATTGAAGACCTTGCACAGTTAATTCACGATTTGAAGAATGCGAATAAGGATGCTCGCGTTCACGTGAAGTTGGTGGCAGAGGTTGGTGTGGGCACAGTTGCTGCAGGTGTTTCTAAAGCACACGCAGATGTTGTTTTAATCTCTGGTCACGATGGTGGAACAGGTGCATCACCACTGACATCTCTCAAGCATGCCGGTGCACCATGGGAGTTAGGCCTTGCAGAAACGCAGCAGACATTGCTGCTCAATGGTCTGCGCGATCGCATTGTTGTTCAGACTGATGGACAGTTAAAGACAGGCCGCGATGTCGTGATCGCAGCGCTACTAGGTGCCGAAGAGTATGGATTTGCAACTGCGCCGCTTGTTGTTTCTGGTTGCATCATGATGCGTGTGTGTCATTTGGATACTTGTCCTGTTGGTGTTGCTACGCAAAACCCTGAACTTCGAAAGAACTTCACTGGTAAGCCTGAGTTCGTTGAGACATTCTTTGAGTACATCGCTGAAGAGGTTCGTGAAATCTTGGCTCAACTTGGATTCCGTACTCTTCTTGAGGCTGTGGGTCATGTCGAATCACTTGATACTCGAAAGGCTGTTGAACACTGGAAGGCAGCGGGATTAAACCTTGAGCCACTATTGGTTCGTCCAGATGTTGATAGTCCATTACACAACACCATTAAGCAAGATCATGGTTTAGATGCAGCATTGGATAACACCTTAATCAAACTTTCAGAGGCTGCACTAGCAAAGGGTGAAGCTGTCAGAATTGATCTACCGGTGCGCAACGTTAATCGCACAGTGGGGACCATGCTTGGCGCAGAGATCACTCGTAAATATGGCGCAGAAGGTCTGCCAGAAGGAACAATCGATGTGACATTGCATGGATCTGCTGGACAGTCTCTTGGTGCTTTTATTCCGAAGGGTCTAACAATTCGTTTGTATGGCGATTCAAATGATTATGTCGGTAAGGGAATATCTGGTGGTCGAGTAATCGTGCGACCAGATGAAAAAGCAACATTTAGATCCGAAGACAATGTCATTGCCGGCAATGTTATTGGTTATGGCGCAACTGCAGGAGATATCTTTATTCGTGGTGTTGTAGGCGAACGATTCTGTGTCAGAAACTCAGGTGCGTTAGCAATTGTTGAAGGCATTGGCGATCACGGTTGTGAATATATGACCGGTGGAACAGTTGTTGTTCTAGGTGGCACGGGCCGAAATATTGCAGCAGGAATGTCAGGTGGACGCGCTTTTGTTCTAGATCTTGATGTAGCGAATGTAAATGCTGACATGGTTGATGTTCTGGCTGTTCCAGATGATCAGAAAGAGATTCTTAAGGGACATATTTCTAGTTTCGTTGTCGAAACTGGATCAGAGATTGCCTCTTCCTTGTTAAAGGATTGGGACAACAGTGTTAGCCGAATCTCGTTAATCATGCCTCGTGACTATGCACGTGTGCTTGCAGCAATGGAACGAGCAGTCCGCGAAGGTCTGCCAGCCGATGCATTAGTGATGGAGGTTGCAGCCAATGGCTGATCCAAAGGGATTTATGACAACTCCGCGCGAGGTTCCAACTCGCAGGCCAGTTGGTGTTCGCATTCAAGATTGGCGCGAAGTCTATGAACCACAAAGTTTTGAGCATCTGCAGAAGCAAGCTGGTCGTTGCATGGATTGCGGTATTCCTTTCTGCCACAACGGTTGTCCCCTCGGAAACTTGATCCCTGAGTGGAATGACTTGATCTGGCGTGGTGACAAAGAGGAGGCTGTTAATCGCCTACACGCGACTAACAACTTCCCTGAGTTCACAGGTCGCTTATGTCCGGCACCGTGTGAGACAGCATGTGTAGTTGCAATCAATCGTGATGCAGTAACTATCAAGCAGATTGAGCTGCGCACCATTGAAGAAGCATTCGATGCCGACAATGTGAAGCCAATGGCACCAGATCGTTTGACCGGAAAAACCGTTGCAGTCATAGGTTCAGGACCAGCAGGACTTGCTGCCGCACAGCAGTTAACACGTGCTGGCCACACCGTTGCTGTTTATGATCGCGCCGACAAAATCGGTGGGCTACTGCGTTATGGAATTCCTGAGTTTAAAATGGAAAAGCACATTCTTGATCGTCGTTTAGAACAAATGGAAAAAGAGGGAACACGTTTTCGTCCAGGTGTTGATGTTGGCCTTGAATTGACTGGTTCTGATCTGCGTAAGAAGTATGACGCCATTGTGTTGGCAGTTGGTGCAACGCAGTGGAGAGATCTTCCTATTAAGGGTCGTGAGTACAAAGGTATTTACCAAGCGATGGAGTTTTTGCCATGGGGTAATAAGCAAGCACTCGGCGAGATTGAAAACCCAGATATAAATGTTGCTGGTAAGCACGTTGTCATCCTTGGTGGTGGCGATACTGGGGCAGATTGTTTAGGAACATCAATTCGCCAAGGCGCAGCAAGCATTACTCAACTTGAAATTATGCCTCGTCCCACTGAGGAGCGACCAGCGGGACAGCCATGGCCGACTTATCCAATGATTTATAGAGTTTCTAGTGCGCATGAGGAAAATGACAATCGAGTATTTGCTGTTAGCACCGAAGAGTTCTTGGGCGATGAGAATGGAAATCTTCGTGCAATCAAGATTGTTGAAACAGAGTTTAAGGATGGAAAATTTGTACAAGTTGTTGGATCAGAAAAGGAAATCAAGTGTGATTTTGTTTTTATGGCCATGGGCTTTACAGGACCAGAAAAGTCTCCGCTGCTCACACAACTTGAAGTCGAACTAGATGATCGCGGCATGATCAAGCGCGATAAGAATTTTCAATCGACAGAAGAAGGTGTATTTGTTGCAGGTGATGCAGGACGTGGTCAATCATTGATCGTGTGGGCAATTGCTGAAGGACGAAGCACGGCTGCAGAAGTTGATAGATATCTGACTGGGCGCACACAACTGCCAGTGCCCATTGCGCCAACTGACCGTCCACTAATGGTTTAAGGTAAGGACATGCGTAGAGCAAAGATTGTTTGCACGATGGGCCCTGCTGTTGAATCTCCTGAGAAAGTTAAGGAGCTCATAGAGGCGGGTATGAATATGGCCCGACTCAATCTTTCTCATGGTGGGTATGAGGAACATCAGCTCCGTATGGATCGGGTTCGTGCTGCTGCGAAGGAGGCAGGTAAACCCGTAGCAATTCTTGTTGACTTGCAGGGGCCAAAAATTCGCCTTGCACGATTTGCCAACGGTCCCCACGAGTTAGAGCGTGGAGATACCTTCACAATTACTATCGATGATGTTGAAGGAACAAAGGATCGTGTTGGTACCACATATAAGGGTCTACCAGGAGATTGCAAACCAGGTGATCGAATCCTTATCGATGATGGCAAAGTAACTGTTGAAGTTGTCGAAGTGAAAGGCAACGATGTTGTTACAACTGTTATTCAGCCAGGTGCTGTCAGTAATAACAAAGGAATCAACCTTCCAGGTGTTGCGGTATCTGTGCCAGCACTTTCTGAGAAAGACAAAGAGGATTTACGGTGGGGACTACGTGCAGGTGCTGATTTCATTGCGCTCTCTTTTGTTCGAAACGCAGCAGATGTTAATGATGTCCATGCAATTATGGATGAGGTTGGAATTCGAGTTCCAGTCATCGCAAAGATTGAAAAGCCACAAGCTGTAGATAATCTTCAAGAAATCGTAAACGCCTTCGATGGCATCATGGTTGCTCGCGGTGACCTAGGTGTTGAGCTTCCGATAGAGGATGTTCCACTAGTTCAAAAGCGTTGTATTGAACTTGCACGAGAGGCAGCAAAGCCTGTCATTGTTGCAACACAGATGCTTGATTCGATGATCGCAAACTCCTCACCAACCCGCGCAGAAGCAACAGATTGTGCAAACGCTGTGCTAGATGGCGCTGATGCATTGATGTTGTCTGGGGAGACATCTATTGGTGCTTTTGCAATCGAAGCTGTTGAAACCATGGCTCGGATTATTGCTCGCACAGAAGAGGGTGGATTTGAAATGATTCGCCCATTGCGCACAACCCCAAAGACAACTGGTGGGGCCATTACCCGCGCTGCAGCTGAAGTAGGCGCAATTGTTGGCGCAAAGTATCTAGTTACCTTTACTCAATCAGGTGACTCTGCTCGTCGAATGGCGCGCTTGCGTTCACCTCTTCCAATCCTTGCTTTTACTCCAGAGATTGGTACATATAATCGACTCTCACTCACATGGGGAGTCGAACCAGAGATAACTGCAATGGTTAAGCACACCGATGAGATGGTGAAACAGGCAGATGCTTTGTTGATTCAATCTGCTCGTGCACACGAGGGTGAACTTGTCGTCATAGTTGCAGGTTCTCCTCCAGGAATCCCTGGTTCGACCAATGCAATGCGCGTTCACCGCGTGGGAGATGCTGTTGGTGGAGTAGTAGCTGCATACCGCTAAGATTGCTCTACCGAAAGCCTCGGTACTCCAACGGTAGAGAGGGCAGTCTCAAACACTGCATAGTGTCGGTTCGAATCCGACTCGGGGCACTCTTGCACAACATCTGAAAGGATGAGTCGAATATGAGCGTTCGTATACTTGTTGCAGAAGATGAAGCGCTCATTCGCATGGACCTTGTGGAAATGTTGCAAGGCGTTGGATATGAAGTGGTCGCTCAAGCAACAAATGGCCAAGAGGCAATCGATTTAGCGATAGAGCACACACCTGACCTAGCAATTCTTGATGTAAAGATGCCAATTCTTGATGGAATCTCTGCTGCTGAAAAGATTATTGAGATCGCACCGGTATTGATGCTGACCGCATTTTCTCAAAAGGAGTTAGTTGATCGGGCACGTGATGCTGGGGTAATGGCCTATGTCGTCAAGCCCTTCACGATCGGTGACTTAATGCCGGCGATTGAAATTGCAATTAGTAGGCACCTGCAAATGAAATCATTAGCAGCTGAGGTTGCAGATCTTCATGATCGCCTTGAAACCCGCAAGTTGATCGATCGTGCTAAAGGCATCTTGATGAAAGCACTTAATCTCTCAGAGCCAGAGGCTTTTTCTTGGATTCAAAGGGCGGCCATGGATCGCCGGCTTTCAATGAAGGATGTGGCTGAGGCGGTAATTAACCCCAATGCCGTACCTGACAAGTAGGCCAAGTTCGTCTCACTACTTGGTACAAGAAGTCCCATATATAACGAAAATGCACCATTTCACGCGGGATTAAGTCTTGTCTAATCCTCACCCTTGGCATTATTCTTTCCGTCTCCCTGTCCCGGGATGGATTTACAACAGGAAGGAACACAATGAAGAAGATTCAAGCTGGCGTTATTGCCACTCTTGCTCTTGCTTTGAGTTTTACCTTGAGCGCTTGCGGTGGCGGTTCTGACACCATCAAGATTGCATACCAAGGTCCACTAAGCGGTGGCGAAGCTCAAACAGGAATTGATGAGCAAAACGCAGTCAAGTTCGCAATCGAACTGTATAACGCAACAAACCCAGATAAGAAGATTGAACTAGTTTCAGCAGATGATCAGGGAGATGCAACAGTTGCAGCAAGCGTAGCCCCAGGAATTGCAAATGATGACAGCATCATCGCAGTTGTTGGACCTGCTTACTCAGGCGCAACAATCGCATCACTTCCTTACTACAAGGAAGCTGGAATGCCTTTGATCTCTCCATCAGCAACAAAGGTTTCATTGACAGATCCAACAGTTGCAGGTGAATTTGGTGGTCCAGTATTCCACCGTATTCCAGCGACAGATAAGATCCAAGGACCAGCACTAGGAAAGCTTGCTATTTCTGGCATTGCTTCTCCTAAGGTTTTTGTTGTGGATGACCAGACCGCTTACTCAGTAGGTCTCAATGAGTACCTAATACCTTCACTACCAGCTGGTGCACTTGTTGGATCAGATAGCACAAAGAATGACACCGCTGACTTTGCACCAACAGTTGCAAAGATCAAGTCAAAGGGTGCAAACGTTGTTATCTACACCGGCTACTACTCACAGGCTGCAGTATTGGTAAAGCAGCTTCGTGATGGTGGATACAAGGGAATCTTTGCAGGCGGCGACGGAGTTCTTAACTCTGAGTTTGCTGTTCTAGGTGGAGCTGCTGCAGAAGGAGCACGCCTAACTGGTGCAACTGTTCCTCTTGGAGAGCTTTCAGCTGATTTGGCTGCAAAGTTCAAGGAGTCACAGGGCGTTGAGCCAGGTGTTTATGCAGCTGAGTCATTTGATGCAGCTAACATAATCATCGAGGCAATCAAGGCTGGAAACACAACACGTGAAACAGTTCTTGCATACATCAAGTCAGCGGCTTATGTCGGTGTTGGTGGCGAGACAATCTCATTTGATGCAAACGGAGATTCAACTCTCGGATTCATCAACGGCTTTGAAGTTAAGGCTGGTAAGGTTGTTAGCACAGGAGCTGTAAAGTAATAAAATTCACCTAAAACGTGAAAAGTAACACTGTTAAAGTGAGTACCTCAGGAGCTAAACGTTCCTGGGGTACTCACTACTTATAAGAAGTATTTACAGCTCATCGAGAGGGCAATGAATGTTTTCGACGTTAATTGATCAATTTTGGTCGCTGACCCTCTCTGGCATAGCACTAGGATTTATCTACGTCCTAATCTCGCTTGGTTACACCATGGTGTACGGCGTACTTCGAATGATTAATTTTGCAAACTCAGAAATATTTATGTTCGGCACATTTGCCACAATTATTATCTCTAGGGACTTTCTCGGAAATGTTGATGGATCAAAGTCGTTGCCACTGCCTAAATTGATATTGACCATAACTTTGTGTCTAGTCGGTTCAATGATCGTTTCAGGATTGGTTTCTGTTTTCGTAGAATTTGTTGCTTATCGCAGACTTCGTGCACGTGGCACAAACAAATTGGCAACACTTATTTCTGCCATTGGTATATCAATTGTTCTAAGTGAGTTCATGCGAATCATTACTAATTCGCGTCCTACTCTAAATCCACGAGTCTTGGAAAAGAAGTCATTGTTTGAAATTGCAGGTGCAAGTTTTAGAATTGATACTGTTATGACGATTATCTTTGCAGCGGTGCTTTTCCTCGTACTTGATCGCTTTGTTAAGTACAGCAGATTAGGACGCGCGATTCGAGCAGTTTCCATGAATGAAGATGCCGCAAAGTTAATGGGCGTGGATCTTAATAAGGTAATTTCGGCAACCTTCTTAATTGGAGGGCTGATGTCGGGTGCGGCAGCGTTCTTCTACACATTGACCTATGAAAACACCAAGTTCAATGTTGGATTCACCTTGGGATTGGCTGCCTTTACAGCCGCGGTTATCGGCGGCATCGGAAATATTCGAGGAGCCTTTTTCGGGGGACTCTCTCTTGGTCTAGTTGAGGTATATGCCTCATCGATTTTAGGAACAGAGTGGAAATCGGTAACAGTGTTTATCATCTTGGTTCTGGTATTGGTGCTCAAACCAAATGGAGTATTTGGCGAAGCTGTTCAGCAAACGAGGGCATAAGTGATGAAACTATTGAAAACTCTTCAAAATGGTAATTTGCGTGACTGGGGCGCTGAGTATTGGGAGAAATCCTCACCGAGCAAGAGAAAGGCGATCGCAACCTCTCTTGTTGCCATCGCTGCACTTGCCCCTTTCATGGGCCTTGGAGTTCTAGATACCCCGATTAGTGATTACGGTGCAGTTCTTGTCTATCCAGTTGGAATGTTTATTTTGATGGCGTTGGGTCTTAACATCGTTGTCGGCAAGAGCGGTTTACTTGACCTTGGATATGTAGCATTTTTTGCAATTGGTGCCTACACAATGGCCATCCTTGGTACAAGAACATCATTAAATACCTGGGAGATCATGCCTATCGGAATTGCTCTTGCGATGCTCGCGGGTTTAATTCTTGGATTGCCAGCTCTACGATTGCGCGGAGATTACTTAGCTATCGTTACCTTGGGCTTTGGTGAGATTGTTCGAATCTCAGCATTGAACACCCGCGAAATTGGTGGACCAAATGGAATTGCAAACGTTCCAACTCCGCCTTCTATTGGACCGATCGAATTTTCATTAAATGACCAGAAGGCGTATTTCTGGGTAGTTCTGATCATGATTCTTCTAACTATTTGGATGATCCGTCGACTCTCCGTTCGCCGTGCCGGTAGAGCGTGGGAGGCGATTCGCCAAGATGAAGATGTGGCCGAGCTTATGGGTGTGCATACATTGAAGTACAAGTTATGGTCATTCTCATTAGGTGCAGCCGTTGGAGGCGCAGCTGGTGTTTTATATGCATCAAAGACTCTCTTTATCGCCCCAGAGATGTTCACACTCAACGTCTCAATTCTTATCTTGGCGTGTGTAGTTTTTGGTGGAATGGGAAATATCTGGGGCGTAGTTCTCGGAGCCGCCATCTTGGCATATCTTCCAGAACGCATCCGTTTCATCTCAGATGCTCGCTTACTTGTATTTGGTTTAGCACTGGTCATCACTATGAATTTCCGCCCTGATGGACTTCTTCCACGTAAAAAGCGTGAAAAGGCGCTAGTCAATGCGCCTAAGGAGAGTGTCAAATGAAGAAGGTCTTACTAGAACTTAAAGATTTAACAATTCAATTCGGGGGTGTTACAGCCCTGAACGCTGTGAATCTAAAGATTTATAAGGGAGAAATCCTTGCTCTGATTGGCCCTAACGGTGCTGGTAAGACCACAGTATTTAATGTTGTTACCGGTGTGTATCGGGCAACATCAGGTGAAGTTTTGCTCAATGAGAAATCACTCAGCGGAATGAAGCGCTATCACATTACCAAGATCGGCATCGCTCGCACATTTCAGAATATTCGACTCTTTGGAGATATGACTGCGCTAGAAAATGTGATTACTGCTACCGATGTTCATAAAAAATCTGGTCTCTTGGGTGGTCTCTTTGGCACACCACGTGCCCGCCGTGAAGAGAAAGCTGGACGGGAAAAAGCTCACGAGATTCTTAAATTTATTGGGATAGATGAGTATTCAGATCGCTTGGCCCGAAATCTTCCCTACGGTGTTCAACGCAGATTAGAGATAGCGCGTGCGCTTGGAACCGATCCGGAGCTAATTTTACTTGACGAACCTGCAGCAGGTTTTAACCCGGCAGAGAAAGTAGAACTTGCAAATACCATTAAGAAGATTAGAGATGCTGGATTTACCGTACTGTTGATTGAGCATGACATGTCATTGATTATGGGAATCTCTGATCGTGTAGCGGTTTTGGATTTTGGTCAGAAGATCGCCGATGATCTACCGTCTGTGGTCCAAAATGATCAACGTGTTATTGATGCTTATTTAGGAGTGCCAGCCGATGCGTCTTGAAATTAAGGATTTACATGTCCACTACGGCAAGATCGAAGCCATCAAGGGTGTATCCGTTGTAGTTAACCAGGGAGAGATTGTCACTCTTATCGGTGCTAATGGTGCGGGTAAGACAACAATGCTTAAAACTATTTCCGGATTGCGCCCGGTTTCCAGTGGTCAGATTCTTTTTGATGGTGAAGATATCTCCAAAGTACCTGCTCACAAACGTGTTGATTTAGGGTTGTCACAAGCTCCCGAAGGTCGAGGTATTTTTCCGGGTATGACGGTGCTCGAAAATCTAGAAATGGGTAAGTACAACCGTAAAAGCCGTAAGGCAGAGATGCAAGAAGATTTAGAAATGGTCTACCACCTATTTCCGAGACTCAAAGAGCGCACCTCTCAAGCAGGAGGAACACTCTCTGGTGGAGAGCAGCAGATGCTATCTATAGGCCGCGCACTTATGGCACGTCCGAAGGTTCTACTGCTCGATGAACCATCTATGGGACTTGCTCCTCAGATGATTGCAAACATTTTCAGAATCATCACCGAGATCAACGAACAAGGTGTGACAATTTTGTTGGTAGAACAAAATGCACAGCAAGCCTTGCAACGCGCACACCGCGCCTATGTTCTTGAAATTGGAAAGGTAGTCAAAGAAGCTAAAGCCTCAGATCTACTCAATGATCCTGCGGTTCGTGCTGCATACCTTGGAACTGGTGCTCACTAACTCTTAACGTTCGGCAAGGATCATGCACGTGATTCGAGCGGTGCAGGTGCGCTGCCCATCCTCATTTGTGATGACAATATCCCAGCAGCATAAAGTTTTTCCGATTGAAACTGCTGTTGCAACGCCAGTTACTACTCCACTAGAAGTTGCTTTGTGATGCGTGGCATTGATATCAATTCCAACGACTGTTCTATTTTCGCCAGCATTAAGTTGTGTTCCTATTGAACCGAGGGATTCTGCTAAAACAACATTTGCTCCACCATGCAAAATACCCATTGGACGGGTGTTTCCTTGAACGGGCATCGTCCCAACTAAACGAGTTAATGAGGCTTCTGTGATTGTGATGCCCATTTTTTCATCTAGGGTGCCGCTTGCGTGTTTGCGAATAATTGAAAGATAATCCGGTTCTGTCATGGCTTGAGTCTAACGGGCACTCTACGATGCATCCATGACCAAACGCCTATTGCTAGTCGATGGGCATTCCATGGCATACCGGGCATTTTTCGCCCTCCCGGCGGAGAATTTCACCACAGCAAATGGCCAGCACACTAATGCTATTTATGGATTTGCCACGATGCTCCTCTCATTGTTGACTACCGAAAAACCCACCCACGTGGCGGTGGCTTTTGATGTTTCACGCAAGACCTTTAGATCTGAAATATTCCCTGAGTACAAAGCTAATCGCGCAAAGACCCCCGATGAATTTAGATCCCAGATGTCCTACCTCCATGAATTGGTAACGGCATTTGGTATCGCAACATTTGAAGTCGAAGGATTTGAAGCTGATGACATCATTGCAACTATTGCAAAACAAGCAGAGCGTGAAAATGCAGAGGTATTTATTTGTACGGGGGATCGAGACTCGTTTCAATTAGTCAACGACAAGACAACGGTGCTCTATCCGAAGCGTGGCGTCAGTGATCTCACCAGAATGACACCACAGGCGGTTCAGGAAAAGTATGGAATGAGTCCTGAGCAGTATCCAGATTTTGCAGCCTTACGTGGTGATCCCAGTGACAACCTTCCATCAGTTCCTGGTGTTGGTGAAAAAACAGCCGCAAAGTGGGTTGTTGAGTACGGCTCACTGCATGGATTGATCGCAAATATAGACACGTTGGGTGGCAAGGTTGGTCAGTCTCTACGAGATTCAATAAATGATGTGATCAGAAACCGTGAGTTAACACAGTTGGTCGCTAATGTTCCATTGAATTTGAGCATCGATGCCTTAGCCTGGAATGGCGTTGATGAGAACAACACCAATCCACTTTTTGAAAAGTTGGAGTTCAAGACGCTTAAAGATCGCATGAAGCCAATATTGCTCAAGGGGAGTGCAAAGAACGCTGAACCTGAATTTGAATTGTTTGCAACAGAGGTCGCTGAAGGAGTTCTAACACCTGACGAGGCATCAGCCAAGATTGCACAGCACACAGGTGAAATTGCCATTGCCTTTCAACTGGTAGAAGAGAAGTTGCATCGTTATGCCATTGCACTGTCGGTAGATGATGTTTTCTTAGTTCACTCGTCAACGATGGGGAATTGGGCGTTGGATAGAAATGTGGCAAAGATTTCTCATGATGCAAAGTCATTAGCGCGAATAAACGGCTTGACTGGCATCTCTTTTGATACTTCATTGGCTGCATACCTTGTTAATCCAGGAGTGCGAAGTCAAGATCTAAAAGATATTCAGGAACGGTGGGGAGATGGCTCAGCAATTAATGTGGCAACCCCTGAGCAAGAACTTTTGACATCTGCCAGAGCAATCTTTACCTTGCGGGATTCACTCACTCGTGAGTTAAAGGAGCGCAACCTATGGGATCTCTTCATGACCATGGAGTTGCCAGTTGCCGACCTCTTGGCACGAATGGAGTCCATAGGAATAGCGGTGAACAAGAAGGGCCTTGAGACATTAGCTGCATTCTTTGAAGGTGAAGTCAGTCGTGAGACCAAAGCGGCACATGATGCTGTTGGGCATGAGTTTAATGTTGCATCTCCCAAGCAGTTACAAGTCGTCCTATTTGATGAACTCGGATTACCAAAGACTAAAAAGATCAAGACTGGCTATACGACAGATGCTGAAAGCCTTGATTGGTTGCATCAAAAAAGTGGCCATCCAGTCCTAACATCCTTACTTCGAATACGTGAGACCAAGAAGCTCGGAACAACTGTGGCAGGTCTCATCTCTGAAATTGCAAGAGATGGTCGCATTCATACCCATTTCCAGCAAACCGTTGCTGCAACGGGTCGCTTGTCATCAACTGGCCCTAATTTGCAAAATATTCCGGTGCGCACTGAAGAAGGAAGACGAATTCGTAATTGCTTCACCGTCGGGAAGGGTTATGTCGCACTACTGACAGCTGACTACAGTCAGATCGAAATGCGCATCATGGCTCACTTGTCCCACGATGAAAGATTATTGGCAGCCTTTACATCGGGTGAAGATCTCCATGCAACGGTTGCTGGACTGGTATTTGGTGTTAAGCAATCTGAGGTAGACCCTGAAATGCGACGACAGATGAAGGCGATGTCATACGGACTTGCTTACGGCCTCTCTTCATACGGTCTAGCTATTCAGTTGGATATTTCACCACCTGCAGCACAGCAGTTGATGGACACATACTTTGAGCGTTTTGGTGGTATTCGTGATTATCTAAAGACAGTTGTAGACGATGCCCGCAAGGTTGGTTATACCGAAACAATCATGGGGCGCCGTAGATATCTGCCGGACTTGATGCATGACAACCGACAACGTCGTGACGTTGCAGAACGTATGGCACTTAACGCCCCAATCCAAGGATCTGCCGCTGACATAATTAAAATCGCAATGCTCAATGTTCAATCAGCAATTGAGAAAGAAAAGTTGCAATCACGATTGTTATTGCAGATCCACGATGAGCTAATTCTTGAGGTTGTTGCTGGTGAAGAGGAAAAGATCAGCGAATTGGTAAAGCGTGAAATGGGTGCTGCATACCCTTTGAAAGCACCCCTAGATGTCAATGCTGGACTGGGTCTAACCTGGCACGAGGCCGCTCACTAACTACTTAACCTCGTTTGAAATATCTTTAATTGCGCGGAGGTCTTCTTCCTCTGTACGTATGTCATTGGCAGCAATTAATCGTCCTTTGCCAATAGTCAAAATAATTAATCCAAATAAAATCATGATCGGCAACATTGCCAAGCCAACGCGTGGTGAAAACTCCTCAGAGACCACACCGCCAATAGCTGCGCCAAGTGCCATGAAGGATCCTTCAACACTCCAGATCCATCCTAGAGACGATGCTTGTGAACCTTGTGGTCGCACCGCTTCAAGAACTTCAAAGTAAAAGACCTGAACCGCACCGCCAACAAAACCGATAAATGCCCCTACTAATGCCATCGTCCAATCGGGATATGTGAATGCGATTGGGATGCATGTAATAAACCAGAGTAAGTAAGTGTTTCTCAAAGCAGACAGGGGCGCTAGATTCTTAGAAACTAGTCCTCCGAGCAAGCCTCCTACGATTGTTGCTAAACCGAATGCAGCAAAGATCCAAGCAACTCTGTGTTGAACATTTTCTTGTGTTGCAAAGGCAGGAACGGCAACATCGAAAACGCCCCAACCAAAGCCAATAAAGCATCCCTCAAACATCAGCATTTGAATTGCGCGGTCTTTCCATAACCGCTGCTGACCCTTTCTTTTCTTTTCCGGTACCCAGTCCCTTGAGACTGGAGTTAAAGATAATGCGATTCCACCAATGAGCATCAGTGCCGCTGTTGTAATCAATCCAAGTCCAGGATGGGCAGAAAGTGAGAGAGCGGTAATCACGACGGGACCAATAGCCGTTGTTGCACTCATCATCGAAGAATCAAATGCGTAGGCGGTTCTTAAATAGCTTTCAGGAACGATGTCTTTCCAAAGAGGACGAACAGAGAGGTTGATTGGAGGGGCGGTTATTCCTAAAACAAAGGCTGTAACTAAGATTGATTGACGGGTTTGCATCGTGTTAAGAATCAAGATCAATGCTGCATAGAGTGGAACCAAAATTCGGATAGGCCACTTCTGGCCAAAGCGATCCATTACTGAGCCGCGAATTCCAGCGGTGACAGATCCAGCTAAAGAGTTCAGGCCAATGGCAAAACCAGCAAAAGCTATAGACCCTGTGGCTTGCTCAGTCTTGAAAAATATTCCAAGGCCAATCATTCCGTAGGCTAAACGTGCGGGAAAAGCACTTAAGCCGAGCAGAATGACTTGAGGGAGGGCAAATAACTCTATATATCTATTCATGATGCCTCGAAGTCTAGTGATCAGGCTCAATTTTCTGCATGGATTTGCCCTTGTGAGAGCGCAAACCGTACCCTTGCCCTCCAGCCGCAAAAGCGGGAACTACTACTTTCTATCCCTACGGAGCACAATTGTCTACACCACAAATTGCAGTAAATGACATCGGATCAGCTGAAGATTTTCTAG
>Ga0164295_10000294_pt1 | contig 42281 bp, 32 predicted proteins | sample GEODES006metaG_FD_111798 | JGI IMG/M metagenome (GOLD analysis project Ga0164295, IMG submission 111798) | Oligotrophic lake water microbial communities from Sparkling Lake, Wisconsin, USA - GEODES006 metaG | ecosystem: Environmental > Aquatic > Freshwater > Lake | place: USA: Sparkling Lake...
AGCCGTCCAAAGATTCCCATTCAATGACGCATCTTTTGCCAAGAACAACCGAGCATTCAAGGAAGCATCCGAGAGACCTAGCAATTGTCCAGAGGCCGTCATGGTTCCAGCCGTCCAAAGATTGCCGTTGAGAGACGAGTCTTTCATGACAAACAACCGAGCATTCAAGGAAGCATCCGAGAGACCTAGCAATTGCCCAGAGGCCGTCATGGTTCCAGCCGTCCAGAGATTCCCATTCAACGACGAGTCTTTCATGACAAATAAACGAGCATTCAACGACGCATCGGCCAAAGCAACTAATTGCCCAGAAGCAGTCAAGGTTTTGCCTGTCCACAAATTCCCATTCAAAGAAGAGTCTAATCCCACGAACAAACGGCGGTTCAAGGACGCATCCCAAAGACCCACCAATTGACCAGAAGCCGTGATGACCCCCTCCGCCCACAAATTACCGTTCAAAGAAGAGTCTCCCCCGATAAATAGATTGCCGTTCAAGGACGCATCCCAAAGACCAATCAGCTGCCCAGATGCCGTCACGGTTCCCGCTGTCCATGTATTGCTGTTGAAAGAGGCGTCTTTTGCCACATACAACCGCCGGTTCAAGGACGCATCCCAAAGACCAATCAGCTGCCCAGATGCCGTCATGGTACCGGCCGTCCAAAGATTGCCATTGAGAGAAGAGTCTAATCCCACATACAACCGCCGGTTCAAGGAAGCGTCCCAAAGTCCCACCAATTGCCCAGAAGCCGTCATGGTACCGGCCGTCCACAAATTGCCGTTGAAAGAGGCGTCTTTCATGACAAACAACCGAGCATTCAACGACGCATCCGAGAGACCGATCAGTTGTCCAGAAGCCGTCATGGTACCGGCCGTCCAAAGATTCCCATTCAAAGACGAGTCTTTCATGACAAATAAACGAGCATTCAACGACGCATCCGAGAGACCGATCAGTTGTCCAGACGCCGTCATGGTCCCAGCCGTCCAGAGATTCCCATTCAAAGACGAGTCTTTCATGACAAATAAACGAGCATTCAACGACGCATCCGAGAGACCGATCAGTTGTCCAGAAGCCGTCATGGTCCCAGCCGTCCAAAGATTGCCGTTGAAAGACGCGTCTTTTGCCACATACAAGCGCCGGTTCAAAGAAGCGTCCCAAAGTCCCACCAATTGCCCAGAAGCCGTCATGGTACCGGCCGTCCAGAGATTCCCATTCAAAGACGAGTCTTTCATGACAAACAACCGAGCATTCAACGACGCATCCGAGAGACCGATCAGTTGACCAGAAGCAGTCATGGTCCCAGCCGTCCACAAATTCCCATTCAATGACGAGTCTAATCCCACAAACAACCGCCGGTTCAAGGAAGCGTCCCAAAGTCCCACCAATTGTCCAGAAGCAGTCATGGTCCCAGCCGTCCATAAATTCCCATTGAAAGACGCGTCTTTCATGACAAACAACCGAGCATTCAACGAAGCATCCGAAAGACCCACCAGTTGCCCAGAGGCGGTCATGGTTTTGCCCGTCCACAAATTCCCATTCAAAGAAGAGTCTAATCCGACAAATAACCTGCTATTTAAGGACGCGTCCGAGTTTCGCAAAATCAACATACCTCCACTAATATCCACAAACCCATTGTAATATGTTTGTTGGAACCTGTTTGCATTGACCGTTGTGTTCCAACTACTCATGGAATTGGTAAATATGGGATATTATAGTATCACATATTCTTGATTCAAAAACCGGCGAACTGTCCGCATTAGAATTGCCAAATATATCCGCCGGGAGGTTGATATACATTTCCGCTTATTTCTAAAGCGCAAACCGTGTTCCCCCAACCATTGTTTACCGTAGGATCAACGGATGTGGTTCCAATGCCTAAAAAGGTGGAGACATTCACGTTCCCACTTATATCCAATTGGGCGTTGGTGATGACATTTTTGTATTTTCCGACACTGGTTTGGCCTAATATACCGAAACTTGTATCTATGACTTGCTGGTATCCAGTCGAAGTAGATAAATTACGTATCGTCACGTTGCTGATATCAAATGATCCGACCCCAATCGTATAGCTGGAATCGATTTGTGCCGCCGGTGTACGACTTAACGTCATGAGTCCGGCATTCGGATACGTGGTGGAACTCAGCACCCGCAAACTGTTCACATCCAGTTTCACCTTATTCTTAGGTGCCAACGTGGGGCAAAACACGTATCCATTTCTATCATTGGAAACATTTATGTATCCAAAATCGCCACTTGGCAACTGATAATCGCCAATGTACAACCCGGAGGTTGCAGAAGAGGTAATACTTCCTGAGATACCACAGTTTACATAAATGCGGCTCGCGGCCACTTTTAACGGGGTGTTGATAATCAGACTTCCGTTGCTGGCGCCTACCACAATATTGTCATTGATACCGCCGACATTGATAGTGTTGACGGTTTTTGGGACCGAGTTAAAGTTACCCACATAGATTTGTCGGATCGAAATGCCAGTTAAATCACTCCCTCCGAGATATATATTACCATTGGAGGAGTCACTGCTCTCATAATTGGCCGATTTTATATACGAGTTTGATTGGATATTCCCCTGTACCCATACATTCGTACTGAACGATGCATCGGAGAGACCCAGCAATTGTCCAGACGCCGTCATGGTGCCCGCTGTCCAGAGATTGCTGTTGAAAGAGGCGTCTTTTGACACATACAAACGCCGGTTCAAGGATGCATCCCAAAGACCAATCAGTTGTCCAGACGCCGTCATGGTGCCCGCTGTCCAGAGATTGCGGTTGAAAGACGCGTCTTTTGACACATACAACCGGGCGTTCAAGGAAGCATCGGAGAGACCAATCAGTGGGCCGGATGCCGTCAATACTTGGTTGACCCACAAATTCGAATTGGTATTTACCGTGCTCGTCGTGTTTCCTAGGAGAATGCAAGAGGCGTCGCCGCCCATGTATATCGTCTTGACGGTATTGTTTAAGAGCTGGAAGGTGGGATTGGCTGACGCCAATTTTCCCCCGTCGTTGATGTTGATATCTCCCGAAATGCGCGACGACCCGGATATATCCAACACGTAGTTCCCAATATTGTTGAACAAATTCGGATAATACGCGGTAAAAATAGACGTGTTTCCATACGTGGAAGAATTATAAACAGAGATCGTTTTGGAAATGAGGAACGTGTTGATATCCGTCATGGTTATATTCGTCAAATTGTATGCTGGATCAGTGAGTCGAGCCGCATTTCCAGAGGTATTCAATATCGAATTGGGTACGGTAGACCATGTGTTGTATCCATCCGTGCTATATAGAAACACGCCTGCGTTCCCGACGGCCACGGCGCGCGAAGCGTCGTAGATAAAGACGCTGTTTAATTGCGTGTTGGTAAGAGGAATAGAAGACCATGAACTATCCGCGTATCGGTCAATCCGATTGGTACCCACAGCGACCAAATTGTTGGCGTCGTAGATGGAAAGGCGTGAATACAAACCAGGTCGTGTACTTGTTAGACTCGAAAGACTACTATCGGAATATATGTATATACCTGAAGTATCGATCACATAGACGGTGTTTCCGATACTATTGATTTGACGTATGGGGGCTGAACTGATGGTTTTCGTAGTATAATTTATTACCTGACTACCATTCCCCATGCTAATACCATCTGAAATGTCATTCAAAGAAAGAATATCAAAAAACTGTATGTCTCCGTTCGTGTATCCCAAATATACTCGAGTATTGCTATTGTAGGCAGTCACATATGAAGCAGTAATGTTGTTATTCGTGGATTGACCCGTAATCGCGACCCACTTTGTACCACCATTATACGTATAAAATGCATACCCTCGGTCTCCCGCAATGATGGCAAATTGCGTGTTATATACAAACGTGGTTCTCAAAAAATATCCGCTAACATCGAAGGTGGTTCCAGACAAATCCGTATTGGTTATCCAAGTATTTCCACTGTCTTTTGTGTAGAGAATGTGTTTGCGGTAGGGGAAAGATACGGAAATGGGAGATCCAATGGCGACGGTGAACCCGCTCGATGTGGATAGTTGGGTAACTTGAAAGTTGGTCTGATTGGAAACGACGAGCTCGCCGTTGTTCATATGTGTCGGGCCATTGATATCCAATATATACGAGTCGACTTGCGGAGAATAGGTATTGACGGAAACGGTGGAACGCACGCGAGTGTTGTTTACGCCCGACGTGATTTGGAGAGATGGGTTATACGCGCCCGATGCATTTCTTAGGCCAAATGTACCCATGGAACGCGTCGTGTCGATCGGATACGTACCTCCGCCAATCGCGAGACCATTGGTTGCGGGGGTTACAATGTTGAAGAATGTGTTGGAACTGGCATCGTTTGCAACGAGAGTGAGTGCATTCCCCGTCGTTTCGCTGGGATTGTTGTATATGTTTGACATGTATGGACCCGTTGTATCCGATGTATCGTAAATAATGACCGTTTCTTTCAAGAGATGGGAAGTGACCGCGTTCGGCCGATTTGTTACACTCATTTTGGTAAGAACATTCAAATTATCATAGACATCCAATATCAATTGTCCATCTCTCGTGTATTGAATGATTCCATCTGGAACCGCCGTGGGATTTAACGTGCTATTATTGAAAAACTCGATTTTGCTACTACTTGAATCGGTAGAGACGAGGATTCCCCGATTGTTTATGTTTCGTGCGATAATACTATAATTGGTGTCTGTGTTGGAAGATACGTTGAGGGCAAACGGTGTATTGCTACATAGATCCAACGCGGAAGCGGGAGTCTTGGTATTGATTCCGATAAGACCCGCATCGGATGCGTAGAGATAGGAGGTCAAGGAACATCCTAAAAAGAGTTGGTCGGATACATATAGGCTTGCATTCACCTTCAAGTCTTGATCTACATACGTTTGTAGTCCTTTTACGTACAAATTCCCATTTATGGTGGCATCCTGCATGCTTGCATCGGTTACCGACACGGAATCAATGGTGGCGTTTTTTGCGAAAAAATGCTTTTCAATGGTGGCGTTTCCCGAAATATGGAGTTCGCCTTGTACATCAAATGTGCCGTAATATAGGTTTTTTAATGTAAAGGTATCGGCCACAATATTCGACACGGTAATATTATTGTGCGTTTCTTTTCTACCCACCCCGCCATATTGTTTCCAAGAGGTTGACATTTATGCACGCCTTCTATAGAATGATTGAATATTATTGTCCTCTTTTGATACGCGAACAATGTCTCTTTTTTGGGTTACGTCGGTTCGTTTTATCCGCCCAGGCCCGTTTCCGGAACCAAAGCATCATTCCTCGAATCGAGCGAATCCACTTCTAGATGGCGTGTGTATTCTGTGTCGGAAGACCCAGAAGAACGCCGCCTATCATCCTCCTTGCACCTTTCGTGTTCCATTTGGACGAACCCGGCGGTGAACGCGTCTCGACTTTTTTGTGCAATTTTTAACAAACTCTTTTATTTCGCGTTTTCTCTCGAGGATGGATTGTACGATACGGCGATAAAAAGGGCGAAATTCCGAGATCCGGTCCTCCAACTCCGTTTCGCAAAACCATTCAATTTGTTTTTTTTCGAATAGTTTGGTTTTGGCCAACATGTTTTGATTCATTCGTTTCCAGAGAAACGTGTGGTTTTTTTTATAGTAATCGGGGAGAGACGCATCATAGGGATATTGAATGATGTATACGGTGTTGGAATACCCGGAATCGCCGGGTAACGTAAAGGAATACGTGCCGCCATTGTTCTTGATGTATCGTCGAATCTCGGCAGGTGAGCCTAAAAAGCCCATTGTCTCTTCGCTACATTCACGCACCGCGGTTTGGAAACGCGATTCGCCGGGATCGGCACCTCCGCCAAAATCAGAAAACCCCTTTTCTTTGCATTCCTTCGTATTCTCTTTGCCAAATAAAAAATACAGTTTTCCTCGATAGATGGCGACGGGCAAAATTCCGACTATTTTTTTCATATATATATTCTCTATCGAATTAGTTAGCGAACACGAATTGTCTTGATGTTGGGGTCTTTCTGAACCGGAATGGTAAGCGGAGAGGGAGGTCTTACCGGAGTTCGAATCAAATAGGATTCCATTTCACTTACCGACGGGTTTTCAATCTCTCGATAAAAGGCCACTACATCTGGATTCGCGCGTATTTTATCGGGGCGAAAATCCGTAATGTACAGCCCGTTGAGAGAACGGATGCGAGAGAGCGCCACATATGTTTGGCCATATTCAAAGACGGACTTACCTATATCCATTTCTGCCATATCTAAGGTGGCGCCTTGTATTTTATGGATGGTGAGCGCCCAAGCAAGAGTAAGAGGAATTTGGGATACCGAAATGGTCGGATAGTCCTCGCTTTGGCGTGTTTGTGGCTCGATGGGAATAACGCGTCCTCTCATGTTCGAGAATCGGACGAGAGGATACTTGGTAATCGCATCAAACCCAACTACGATTCCCTGTGACCCGTTGCAAATACCGCCCGTCACATCAATGTTGGTTGTACACATGACCGAAGCTCCGACTTTTAAGGATACGACCTTTTCCATTTGGGAATGCGAGAGAATACGGTCTATTTCGGCGTCCTTCTCTTCTTTGGGCAAGAGACGACACGCTTGGATGACCTCGGCCGGGATCGGTTTGGATGTCTCTAAATAAGCCACTTCGGTGGTTCGCGAAGTAAATGCGTAATTTCTCTCTTCGCCCTCTAACGCGGCATACGTGGTGGAATTGACAAACTCTACTTTTTGACGGACAGGGAATAGTTTGGCAGGAAGAATGTCCGCGTCTTTTTCTTTGTTCATTTGGTTGCGTAAAACGGCTTCGTTCTCGGGAGAGATACGGCCTTGGCGAATTTCATTCAAGATTGAAACATACAAGGGGTCGGACTGTCGGAATGCAGTGGTCAATTGAATGCAGTTCTCGCGGGCAAATACCGCTGGCCAACGGGGAGATTGAAAACAGAACCTCGTCTCTTCGCCGTAGTCGGGAATGGGTGGGAGTTGGAAGAAATCTCCCGTGAAGATGACTTGGATTCCACCAAAAGGCCGGCGATCTTTTCGCACTTTCTGGCCGATGTGGTCCAAGACTTCAAAGACGCGCGCGGAAAGCATACTGATTTCGTCCACAATCAAGACTTCGACGTTCTTCCATGCCTTGACGGTCATTCGGTTCTTGATGATACGATCCGCAATGTCTTCTGCTCGTCCCTTTGCCAAACGGATTCCACTCCAAGAATGAATGGTCTTGGCTTTGCATCCGAGTAAAATGGCGGCACATCCAGTAAGCGCACAGACTTGATATTTTTTACCTTGCTCGTTCAATATATCGGTGAAATGGCGAATGAGCCGTGTCTTTCCCGTTCCCCCCGGGCCGGTCACAAAGATGTTTTGGCCGCTCTGGAAGCGTGCGACGGCGTACTTTTGTTCTAAGCTGAGAGACATGATCTATAATACAGGATTCTTGTTTTTGTGTCTAGGTATTATTTCCAAACACAAGAATCAATTTTTCTATTTCCCTTTCCGGGCAAATACACGGGCCAAATCGCGTTTCACAATTGCCGCGCATTGTTCTCTCAACTGGTTCAATTTCGATCGACCAAATTGAGAGAAGGTGTCGTCGTTGTTGATGTGGTATCTCGGATCCCCCCCTACATTGATACAGGAATGTTGCTGGATGGGATAAAATAGGCCGAGGCCCTTGTAAACGTCATTGATCCAGTCGTCGCAACACCAATTGATAATTTCCGGCGGGAAGTAATAGCCGAACAAATCGTAGTGTTTTCGAGAGACGAACGATTGGGTCAGAATGCGAGGGTGGTTGTTGATGGGGCCGGCTACACCCAATCCGCCCGATTTTCCGAGAGCTTCGATACAGGCATTCACCCACCCTTTGGTTTGGAACTCAATGTCGTCGCCACATTGGAAAAAGTAGTCGTTCCCGTCAGCCAATGCTTTATCAAAAAGGCGATTCCACATGACCGTCAAGTGCCCGGGTGTAATCCCCGACATGTATACAAACTCCAGTTGCACGCCTTTCATGATGGAAACAAACCGCATGAGTTGGGTTTTCACCGAGTCGTCGTCGTAAATACGGTCTCCTTCGTCGATGCCAATATAAAAACAATACTCGTGTTCTTTGTCGTATGTCAGTAAAAAGGTACGAATGGTTTTTTCATACAGATACGTCTCTCGATAATGGGCCCAGGATCGATTCTTGGAAGTGGAAGGAATGAGGATGGCAATTTTCATGAAATAAATAATGGGCGCTAATAATAAAAAATGGAGAGACAATTTCTATATCGTTTTCCGTATGGCATCGGATGGTTATTGTGGATGGCCTGGATCCTATGGAAGAAGCCAGTGTCGATCACTCCCTCTTCTCTCGTCTTGCATGGGTTGCTTTGGACCTGGGAAGAATATGTCTTTCACCGGTGGGTGCTTCACCAATCCATGTATCCCATGTACCATTATCTGCACCACTTGAAATGGACACGTCTCTCCACTTTCTTTTCCCCTCAATGGCTCATTGTGCCGATGATCTATGTGAACTACCGCCTCACGAGTGTGTTATTTGGTAGGGAATTTGGAGAGAACAGCTTGGTATTCACACCCATGTATTATATGCTATTTGAATGGGTGCATTATAGGAGCCACTTTTCTCTTGCTTCCGACTCGGCGTGCATTGTCGCGGTCAAACAATATCATCGGCTGCATCACGTGGACGAAACCACGAACTATGGGATCACTAGCCCTTTATGGGATTGGATCGGGGACACATTGCATCCAGATATGGGTGTTTTGTCTAAGAGAGATGTGTTGCTAGGCGCATTCCCCATGCTCTGGTTCTATTCGTGCTCGACTTCAATGCAGAAAGAATAGTCGAGCCCGTTTAGATGAATTGGACTGCCAATGTCGTCCACGAGCTGGACATTGAACTTTAATAGATCGATTTTTCCAGAGTAACTACGTCGGTCCGTCAAGAGAAGGCCGTTTACATTGTTGGCCGTAAGAATGGAACCAAAGGGGAAGGCGGTGGGACAAAAGGAAATCTTGGCAATGATGTTTTTGCGAACGAGAGAAGAGGGAAGAGGGCCGGAGAACGAATTCTGTGTTCCTTTGCTGAATTCGTCCATCACTAAATAGGCATACCGAATCCCCGTCAAATCCTGGAAATTCTCCGATACAATAGAGCTGGATCGAGCAATGGTGTAGCTCGGACAACGAAACCCGAGTGCCCAACCCAGCTTTCTCTTGAAATTGTTCTTGTCCATGGTACCGTCTGGGTTGACGTCGAAATTGATGGAAACGGCGGTCGTACCACTGGTATCCAGAATGCTCGTCTTGTTTCCTGTCGCAGAGAAGGTAAGAGGAATCCGGAGGGCGACGAGAGATGTGTTGATGGCCGAAATGAGTGTCGCGCTTGTATAATTGTCGCCGCTGACTGAAACCATGGTCGATACCGCACCGATTTTCACATTGAAAAAACAGTTGCCCAAATCGGGGGAAATGTTGTAAAACGACATGGGAATTTCGGCATTGCGTACGGAAATCGTTTTTACCTCGGTGATTCTCTCGGGGAGAGAGATGTTGCAAACGGCGGCCGAATCGGTATTGTAGAAAGAATACTCCTCTCGATATTTCGTATCAATGTTGATGTACTTGCGTTTGACGGGTTTGTTTACATTGGTCATAACCATGTGACTTCCATATTGCTTCACTTGTGGATCTAGAAAGAGCGAGTTTTTATCGTCTGCTCCGTATTTGCTCATGTATAAGCTATAGAGAGAATTGTATTTGTTTTTGGACGTGGTGTGATAGAATTCGTAAAAATGGATTTGAAAACATGGATCCAATAAGTATAAAATTGATGTCGTCTCCCATTTATTGTATATACTGCCATCATCACTGGAAAATACAGAAAGATTACGAAAAACATATCCATTGCTGCGAGTACTTTTATAATTTGCGAAAAAACCCGCCACCTGAAATGGACGACCACGGAATCAAATTGCCCACAGTAAAAGAGCTGTATCGCTTGGTACAAGATCTCTCGTATCGGCTCGATCGTAGCGAGAAAAAAGTGGCTAAACTAGAGGCGCAATGGAATACACGACAAAAAAAAGTCATTTTAGAATGGCTGAATCAACCTAGTCAATTGCCGGAAACCACGTTTGAAGATTGGTACCGAGAGATGGATGTGGAGGAACGCCATGTGCTGAAAGTGAGAGAGCGGGATTTGACGACGGGAATGCAGGCAGCCATCGAAGATTTCTTGCAATCGGACAAGACACCGCGAATTCCGATCCGGACCTTTACCCAAAAACCGAACTTGGTCTATGTGTATTCGAAAGTGTCGGGCACACCGACTCCCTTGACGGAACCCAAATGGCGTATCATGAGCAATCCGCAAATGGAAGGATGGGTTCTCCATCTCTCTCAATTGTTCTTGCGTGAGTTCTTGAAATGGCAGAAGAAACAGGAATCGAAGGAAGACGAAGACGAGAGAGACGCTGACCGGGAAATTCTCTTTATGATGAAAATCAATGGCACGCATACGTCGTCGGAAAAGAGAATGGGAGAGATCAAGAAATGGGTGTTTTGCAAGTTGGAAGAAAATTTAAGGGCCATCATGGATTGCGAATTCGAATAATGAGGGAGGGTAAGTTTGTAAAAATTGATTGGATGGTTGGTCTTTTTCTCTCGAGAGATATATTTCCCCCCTCCCCTCCTGAAGAAACCATGAATCGAACTCCTCCTGACTATTTGGCCAAATTAAATGCGCATGAACGCGATCCCTTTATCGAATTTGACGAAGGGCCGCATATTTACACGGTACACGGAGAAGGCGGGTATACGTCGGTTACTACTTGGAACCATTCCCATTTCTCTCACTTTGATGCCGATGGAATCATTGATAAGATGTTGAAGAGCCGGAATATGCAGAATCCGACGTATAAATACTATGGCATGTCGAGAGAAGACATCAAAGCGGCGTGGGATAAGAATCGAGATGCGGCGGCCAGCGCAGGAACCCAGTTGCATTATGATATTGAGTGTTATTGGAATCAGGAACCTGCGCAAAATGACAGCGTGGAGTACGGATATTTCCAGAATTTCGTCCGTGATTTTTCCGAATTGAAACCATATCGTACAGAATGGATGATTTATTATGAAGAATTGAAACTGTCCGGGTCCATTGATATGGTCTTTGAAAACCCCGATGGTACGATCCAGATTTATGATTGGAAGCGGTGCAAAGAGATTTCATACGAGGACCGAAAATGCGCCGTTACGCCTTGCATTCGCCACTTGCCCGATACCAATTTCTGGCATTATGCCCTCCAACTCAACACCTATAAGAAAATTCTGGAAACGAAATACGACAAGAAAGTGACCGGTTTGTATTTGGTTTGTATGCACCCGGAGAATCCGTATAAGAATTACGAGAGAATCGAGGTTCCGTTTCTGGATGCGGAACTGGAAGCGTTATTTGCATATCGCCGTCAACAGGTAGAAGGGGTATAAAAAGAAGTCTTTGTGTGTATGTATCTAGTAACCATGTTTTACGCTCTTTTTTCTTTTTTGCGATCCATCTGGTTGTATTGGCTGGGATCGATCTTCCATCGAGAGACGCCGACTCCGAAACCGGTAAAATATTCGCCGCCTTCTCTTTTGCAGATGGAATTGGAATACGAAGAAAAGAAAAAACAACGATTCTTGCAATCGTTCGAAAAGAACGAAGCGGGGCATTCTTCGAACATTGACCCCGTCTTTTATGATAAGAAGAAATTGGCGGACATTCTCTCCACGGAAAGCAACGAGCTAGAGAAGGCATGGAAACGTCGTGTCTTGATTGAAACCACGCCACGTGGTAATATCATCATGTATTATGACCCGTTCAAGCAGGCATTTTCCTATTACTCCGATACTACATCGATGCCTTATGCATTGACGAATGCCGTGGCCATGAAATACGTCTTGGTATACAAGTGTCGCGATTTTTTCTTGGACGATTCGATCGTGCCGAAGGAGCATCTCTCGTCGTTGGGGGCGAAAGACGAAGACCCCGCGACCAAAAAACCCAAGGAATTTAAAGCAAGTGGTCCCTTCATCAAACCCAAAACGTATCACCAAGTCTCTTCCAAGACGGAAGTGGCGGAAAAAATAACGAACCGGTTTGTGCATTTGGGAAAAACCCGGAATTATATGATGTTACCTGCGAAAGTAAAGGTGAACGAAAACAACGGGTTTTCTACCACGCTTTTGTCGTTCAAGAAGTTGAGTTATTCGGATTACAAGCAGCAGCAGAATCCGTAATGTGTTGTGTTTTTTTCCATTCGAGGAACCCGTTGCTTTTTTCTAGATCGAAGGACATGCCAAGATGGTCTTTTGCAATGAAATAGGCTTTTTTTTCTTTGGGAGTGAGAGATGCTAGATAGAGTTGTCCGAATGGAGACTCGGTATCGGTGGACCCTTGAATGGAGGTCATGTTAAGAAAATGATTCGAAAGGGTTTATATTCCTTTTGCATCATTTTGGATCCGGGGGGTTCAATTTTTGCCACCTCTACGCCAAGATACCACATGCAAATGACGTGTTTTTCGTGTTGTTGACGGGCTTTTCGTTATACTTGACACAAGACTTGTTTAATTTGCGCAAATACTCGGCGCCAGATAAGGCCCCGACCGGATCCTTCGTTATCGTGGAAGCCGTTTTCGACCAAAGTTGGTAGTTTTTGGCTCCGGCAGTAACACAGGTTTGACATTTTTTAATGACTTCGGTAGTTTTATCCGTGTCGCATGCCAAGGTAGATCGGGCGAGAGAATCGATATAGTCCCCTTGATCCAATGTGTTTTGCGTAGCGTCTGGCTTGACACGCGCATATGGGTAGGGTCGTCGAATCCATCGGTGTTTGGTCATGAGCATACCATTCGTGTCTAGCACGGACGACTTGACGACATGGTTGTTTTCTAAAGTAGACATGTCGGGAGATCGTTTGATGTTGCATATTGGGTATGTACCACAGCATCCGCCATGACCACGTAAAGTGGATCCTCGAGCTAGACTACGAACGAGTGTACGCGAGAGACTGGTTTGCCCGACAAACCCTTGGCTTCGATGTGTTCCGTTGAGGGAAAAGGCGGGCATGCCGACACTCATGTTGTTGTATTGCGCCTGTGTTTTTCTCTTGAGTACGACAATGGACATGATTTACGTATATCTTAATGGTCGATATTATTGGGTTCTAATTACTAGGGCGATAGTTGAAGGTAATGCTGGTATCTGGGTTGATGGAACTGTTGTAAAATTTGGGGGTCACTACACGGAGTTGGTCGTTTTGCAATAAGTGAATGGTGTTGGGACATACGACGGGGCCATATCGCGAGTTGGAAGAGAGACCGTATACGGTGGTGAAGATGTCTGAAGTGCCCACAGTGGGGTACCAAGTCGAGATGGGATTGTTGTTCATCACATTGTAGGTAATGGGACTGGATCCCGTTCCACCCAAGAGGATGAATTTCGTGTTGTAACAGGCGGTGTTCACCGTCGTCAAATTAGACTGAATGACGGATCCGTTATACGACGTATCGAAATTCAGTGTACTAATACTTGCCGTGTTGGAGAGATAGGAAATGGACCCGTTGTTTGCCACGACAATATGGTTGTTCCCGTCAAAGGCGGAACCAGTGACGAGACCCGTTCCGAGCCCAAAAAGGGTGTTGTTCACGTTGGCACCATTGATGTATCCTGTGCGATTCACATTGCCGGAAAGATCCGTCATTTGATAAATGTTGAGGACGCCGAGTCCGTCTACATGGAGGAGTTGGGTGGGATGCAAGACGGTGTTCTTCAAGAGAATGGGTTTCAATGGGACGGGGTTCGAGAGAACGAGCGAACCAAACAATTGGATATCGGCCACACTTATGTAGGTGGCGCCAAAGTTGGTGGGGAATACCCACTGATAATACTGGTAGGCGGTTGAATTGGTCGAGAGATTGCATGGAATGGCCAAGTAGGGGTATTTCCAATTGTTGGTGGGATAGGAGGCAGAGGGGAACTGGACTTGGTCGAGCAAGGCCCACGTGGTACCGTCGCTGGATCCCAGCAGCGCCCACGAGGCGGGAATGGCGCTTGCATCTGCAAGGGAAAAAACCATGTAATAGTACTGGAGGGTTACCGGCGAGCCAAGTGCCAGATTCAAGTACTCGCCCGATAGGGTAGAAGATGTGTCGTAGGTCGTGGTGGTTGCGCCGGCATAGGAGCCTGTGCCCGAATACGTGGGTGTAATCGACGTTGTCCATTCCGTCAGTGTGGCATTGAAACTGCCGTCGAATGCGTATGCCGCCGTTCCGGTCGTTAAGGATTCGGTGATTGTGGCACCGGCGGTAGAGATGGGCGTCCCACTGGTAATGGCAAGATTGGGAGTCGACGTGGGTGTCCATACGGATGCATTCTTCAAGGAGGATCCGGCAGAGGTGTTGCCGCCGGAACCGTAGGCCAGCCATACGGCACCCGTCCATAGAATGGAATGGACGGAAGTAGTGAAGATCGACGAGATGCCGGAAACGGCGGTCCAAGTGAACCCGTCTGGACTGGTGGCGATGGCGCCGGCGCCCGATTGAATTCCTACCGCCACAAATACTTGGCCGTTCCATTCAATATCGTAGGAAATGGACAAGAGATTGTTGTCGGAACCCGTCCACAGGATTCCGTCGTAACTGGTGGCGCACCAATATGTACCGGATGTTCCACTGGGATCGCCAACTGCTACCCATACCTGTCCATTCCATGCCGCGCTGTAAGCCGTACCAAAGAAGGCATTGGGAATCGCCGTCCATTGAATACCGTCTGGACTGTAGGCGAGAGAACAGGTGCCCGTTCCGCAGGCGATGGTGAGAGGCGGTATCGTGGCAACACCCCTGTTTGCATTGTTACTTGCTAAGCCATTCACGACACTAAAGTTGGAAAAGGCGATATTCCGGAGAGCCGTACCGACGCCATAATATTGTTGAATCGCATTTCCACCCGAGGCAGTTCCTCCAAAGAGGTATTTCGTTCCATCATTGAGAATGGCGGAGGCTTGGTATGTGTTTGAATACAATGTGTTATTGGGGAGAATGTTGTTGGCGGAAACCAAGATTTGCGTCGACGTAGTGAGAATGGTGTTGTTTTTATCCGCATAAATGGCGGTGGGATAACCCGAGAGACTGGCGTCGACAAACATGGTCCAATTCATGCCGTCTTGACTCATGGCCACATTGTTGGAAGATGCGTCTTGCCCAATCGCGAGCCAAGTCGACCCGTTCCATACGACTTCGGTCCCTTGCACACTAAACAAATTGCCTTGCGCCGGTGTCGACCAAGTCAATCCGTCGGTACTGTACGCAATGGAATTCCTGGACACAAGAGGGACGCCAACCGCTACCCAAATGCGGCCGTTCCACTTGACATCGAGAGCTGCACTGAAAATGCCCGGGTTGGAACCGTACCAGTAGACGCCGTCTTGACTAAATGCCATGGTGTTTCCGCCGGCGCCGACGGCTACAAAATGCTGGAGTTGATCGCTCCATTGGACTGCGTTGGCTTGCGAAGAGAATGCGTAGGATCCGCGACCCGTCCAGGTGTTTCCGTCTAAACTGGTGGCAAGGGTGTTGCCTCCTGCACCGGCAGCGACCCAAACACGTCCATTCCACACCGCACCATTGACCGTGCTGGAAAAGACCGCGGCAGAATTGGCTGAACTGGTCCATGTATTTCCCTGGTCGTAACTGAATGCGATTTTCGCGGTATCTGCCAGGACGCCTCCGAACGCGAGGAGCTGGCTTTTCGGAAACGTAATGGTGTTGCGGTATTCGAGGTTTTTCTCTATATCATAAATGAGCTGGCCACTTGCGGTATAAAGAATGTTTTTTTTTGTGCCATCCATCACGTTGATGAGGGCACTGTTGCCAGAGGAAACGAGGTTGCCGCCAATCAAAAATTTGTCACCGACCGATTTTGCCAAGTATGGATTGCTGGAAGTGAGACTGGGAGGCAAGGTTTGGGAGGTCCAATTTCGGCCGTCGGCACTGTATAAGTAATTGATCGAGGCACTGATTTCGTTTCGGACAGTTAGGATAAAAAACGCACCGTTCCAATCGAGAGATAACACTTTATCATTATTAATAAACGCCGACATGATATATTATACGCAGATTTCATAAATAATAAAAATTTTTTTATTATTTATTGTGTACATGATATACCTAGTTACTGAATACAAAATAAATTCATTCCAATACATTTATGGGGCGGTAGTTCCATTTACACTGATACTTGAAGACATTCCTCCGATCGAACCCGTTGCAGATAAGGTAATGGTATACGTGGTATTTGCAGTTAATCCAGTAATTGTATATGGAGACCCAGTGAATGTTTGCATATTGACAAATGGACTCATGCATACTGTATAATAGGATGGAGCAGATGTTGGTGGGGTAAACGAAATAGTAATGGAATTATTGGTAGATGATTGGACTGCCAAATTCGTTGGAGGCGAAGGAGGAGTATTACTGGAAGACACCAAGGTTTGTATATCAGCTTGAGAGAGAACCGAATTAAATACAGAAAAATTGTAGAGTCTTCCTGAATAACTTCCATATGCATCGGTAGTCATCAAAGCAAAGTAGATAAATCCCGCGCTATTATACAAATTGTTCATGTTTATTAATGGAATCGCATCGGTGGATGTGGTTGTGGCATTCAAGTATGGACTGCTATAATTGTTTGCAGGATAAATTTGCATGTTTAATGTTGCATTATAAACGCTGGTCCAATTTAATATAGTAAAACAGTCATATATTCCATTAATAGGGTACACATTCGTAGCTGTTGGATACGATACAAATGTAGTATTTGCTCCACCGATTCCAATCTTCGTGTATAAAACATGTGTATTTGGATTTGTTCCGATTGCAACACAAGGCAGTACTTCTCCGTTCGTATATCCATTGCTGTATGTACTTCCAGATAAAAATGTTAGATATGGGGGGCTTGCTCTCACATTCATTCTATAATATATTGTACAACTACCAGCACTCGATGGATTGAATATAGAACTTTTTAAGTTCTTGGCGTAAATTACTGCACTAGTATTGCGAGTGGTTTGTCCAGTCGACGATACTCCGACCCCGTAAATATCGTATAAATATCCTTGTCCATACCCAAGGGTATAATTAGAATACGTATTGTTATTACTGTCAATTACCACTTGGGATACAGAGGTATTATATCCGGAAATATTGGTCGATCCCACCACTGTTGCTGCAGTATAAGACCGAATACCCAATGTCGAATATTGCATATTCGAATATACTGAAATCGTATAGGTGGTTCCATATGCTAGTCCGGTTATGGTAAATGGCGATCCGGAACATGTATAAGTAGATGTAACCGGATTGGTAGTAACTATGTAATTTGATACGTTGGGTGTAGTGGATGCAGTAAAACTTATTGTCAAAGAAGATGGCGTATAAGAACTAATGGTTAGATTCGTTGGTGGGTTTGCCGTGTTCCAGTTTTTACCATCGTAACTGTTTGCAATACTAATTAAGCCATTTGTCGTGTTCCCCGTTGCCACCCAGACCGTTCCATTCCAAGCAATATCGATACAGCCGCCGCTTGCATTGAAAATGGCCGCCGAGTTCGAGACTCCCGTCCAGTTCATTCCGTCACTGCTATACATGATGGTGTAATTCAATCCGTTACCACATGCCACCCATAAAACACCGTTCCAAACGACTTTTCCGATTTGCGCCGATGTTCCGTTGTTGATGAGGGAGGTTCCCGTCGCACTGTTGTTCCAGTTGAGCGCGTCGTAACTGTAGAAGAGCCCGCCGATTCCTATGCCCACATACAAGGTGCCGTTGTAAGCAATCGAAGCCAGTGTTGCCGATGGAACATTCACCGCAGAATACGCCGCGCCATCGTAACTAATCAACACATCAGAGGCATCGCTTCGTGTCGTGATCCATTTCAACCCGTCCCAAATGACGCGGCAGGGAGCGTTGGTGGAATTGTTGGATATGTCCGACCAATTGACGGTATCCGTCGTCGTCATGGTACCATAAGCCGCCGAGGTACCGCCCACGGCCAAATAGTAATTCGGCACACCTCTTCCGAAGGAATAAACAATGTTATTCGTGGTGTATCCATTGGCCGTCGCCAACACATCGATGCTTTGGTCGGTGATGTAGCCGCTGTTCGTCATTTGCCGGGAAATCACTTGGCGTGTATAGGTCATGTTGTCTTCGTAAGAAACCAGTTTCGAAAATACTTGTGGGTTTTGCTCGGGGGATCCAGTAGGACCCACGGTGCCAATTTGTGATATTAGTATTCCTGTAACTCCATTTGCGCCCGTATTTCCAGTGTTTCCGGTATTACCCGTATTTCCGGTGGTGCCGGTACTGCCGGTAGGGCCACTGATTCCAGTGAAACCGGTCGGGCCAGTGGTCGGCGGCGGGCCAATTACGCCAATCACTCCTATGACCCCCGTAAAGCCAGTGAATCCAGTGGGTGCGGTGTTGCCGGTATTGCCGGTTACACCTGTACTACCTGTTGCGCCGGTTCGACCCGTCCAGCCACTCCATCCTGTTGGACCAGTATCTGCCGTGATACCTGTTCTACCTGCAAAGGAAAACCCGATGACACCGGTAGGGCCGGTATTCTCCCTTTGTCCAATCACCCCTATCACTCCTATGACCCCCGTTACGCCGGTTACGCCAGTAATCCCAGAGAATCCAGTCGGTCCATTGGTAGCATTGGTTCCTATCTTCCCATCTATGCCGTAAGTACCGGTATTTCCGGTATTGCCTGTGTCTCCGGTGTTTCCAGTTCTACCGGGAGATCCATTTAAGCCATACATACCGGTGTTCCCCGTATTTCCAGTAGTGGTGGAGCTGGTACCAATTTTACCTAACATACCCTCGTTGCCGGTATTTCCGGTGTAACCCGTTGACCCTGTTGCTCCTGTTACGCCGGTTACGCCAGTTACGCCTGCTACGCCAGTATTTCCGGTTTCGCCGGTTGCGCCGGTGGGACCCGTTGTACCGGTGGCGCCGGTGTTTCCAGTATTGCCCGTTGTCCACAAAGATCCAGTGTAACCCGTTGTACCGGTGGCGCCTGTTGGACCCGTGTTTCCGGTATTCCCGTCGTTGCCCGTGTAACCCGTGTAACCCGTGGTTCCAGTATCGCCAGTTTCTCCGGTGTTTCCGGTATTGCCGGTAGGGCCGGTAAACCCCGTGTGACCCGTTGTACCGGTGGCGCCGGTGTTTCCGGTATTGCCAGTTGTCCACAAAGATCCAGTGTAACCCGTGGTTCCGGTATCGCCAATATCGCCAGTTGCGCCCATGATACCCGTGGGGCCAGTAGATCCGGTCGGACCCGTGGATCCGGTCGGGCCCGTCGATCCAGTGGAACCAGTGGAACCACTAGAACCCGTGTAACCAGTCGTACCGGTGGAACCGGTAGAACCTGTAGGACCTGTTGGACCCGTATCTCCGGTTGGACCTGTGGGACCCGTTTCTCCAGTGGGACCCGTTTCACCAGTGGATCCGGTAGATCCGGTTTGACCCGTGGATCCGGTCGGGCCCGTGGAACCGGTTGATCCGGTGTAACCCGTGGAACCGGTCGCGCCAGTGGATCCTGTAGGACCCGTTTCTCCAGTGGAACCCGTGGAACCTGTAGGACCCGTAGGACCCGTCGATCCGGTGGAACCCGTTTCACCAGTGGAACCCGTCGATCCGGTGGAACCCGTTTCTCCCGTCGGACCTGTGGAACCGGTGTAACCCGTGTAACCTGTGTAACCAGTGGGTCCAGTAGAACCCGTCGATCCAGTTTGACCCGTGGAACCTGTATCTCCAGTTGGACCTGTGGAGCCCGTGTGACCTGTTGGACCCGTCGCACCTGTGGAACCGGTGGATCCTGTATCTCCAGTTTCGCCAGTGGAACCAGTGGAACCCGTGGATCCAGTTTCACCCGTGGAACCGGTGGAACCCGTGGAGCCAGTTTCACCCGTGGAACCCGTGGAACCCGTGGAACCGGTCGATCCAGTCGATCCGGTCGGGCCAGTAGGACCCGTTGATCCAGTGGACCCCGTGTAACCGGTCGATCCGGTCGGGCCCGTCGATCCAGTGGAACCGGTTTCACCCGTGGGACCCGTGTCGCCTGTAGGACCCGTGGGACCCGTCTCACCTGTTTCGCCAGTGGGTCCGGTGTAACCCGTGGAACCCGTTTCACCGGTGTAACCCGTCGCGCCCGTGTTTCCGGTGTTGCCCGTTGGACCCGTGGACCCCGTGTTTCCTGTGGCTCCTGCAGCGACGACTGGACCCATAATACCCGTAGGCCCGGTTCTACCTGTCGGACCGGTTGCTCCTGTCGCACCCGTGTTTCCTGTGGACCCCGTGTTGCCGGTGTTGCCGGTGGAACCCGTAGTACCCGTGTTTCCTGTGTTGCCTGTACTACCGGTGGATCCGGTCGGGCCAGTCGGACCCGTGGCACCCGTTTCTCCAGTAGGACCCGTAGGACCTGTGTCTCCAGTCGGACCGGTAGGACCCGTGGCACCCGTTTCACCTGTCGGACCCGTTTCACCCGTTTCGCCAGTAGGACCCGTAGGACCCGTGCAACCTGTCGCGCCGGTATTCCCTGTGTTTCCGGTGTTGCCCGTGTCGCCCGTGTTGCCGGTGTTGCCAGTAATACCAGTGGGACCCGTAGGACCCGTGGAACCCGTTGGACCGGTTTCGCCTGTAGGACCCGTAGGACCTGTGTCTCCAGTCGGACCGGTTGGACCCGTTTCGCCGGTAGGACCGGTTTCGCCTGTCGGACCCGTGGAACCCGTGGAACCCGTTTCTCCAGTAGGACCCGTTTCACCCGTGGAACCCGTGGCACCTGTTTCACCTGTAGGACCCGTTTCACCCGTTTCTCCAGTAGGACCCGTGTCTCCGGTAGGGCCCGTAGAACCGGTGGAACCGGTTTCCCCGGTCGGTCCTGTGTTCCCCGTGTTTCCGGTGTTCCCAGTGACACCAGTGTTCCCCGTGTTTCCCGTGTTCCCAGTTATACCCGTTTCACCCGTTTCGCCCGTGGGACCCGTTTCACCCGTGGGACCCGTGTCTCCCGTGGGACCCGTAGGACCTGTTTCGCCGGTAGGACCGGTTTCTCCTGTAGGACCCGTGGAACCCGTAGGACCTGTTTCTCCTGTTTCTCCCGTGCAACCCGTAGGACCGGTTTCGCCGGTAGGACCCGTGGAACCCGTGTTCCCCGTGTTTCCGGTGTTTCCAGTGTTGCCCGTGTTCCCCGTGTTGCCGGTGTTTCCAGTGTTCCCCGTGTTGCCAGTGTTCCCAGTATCTCCGGTTTCTCCTGTAGCACCGGTGTAACCCGTAGGACCCGTGAAACCTGTCGGGCCAGTTTGGCCAGTAGGACCGGTAGGACCGGTGGAACCCGTATTCCCTGTATTTCCAGTGTTGCCCGTAGGACCTGTGGAACCGGTTTCGCCAGTGGATCCCGTGGAACCTGTTTCGCCTGTAGGACCCGTCGAACCCGTAGAACCGGTCGAACCCGTAGAACCGGTCGAACCCGTGTTCCCCGTATTCCCGGTGTTGCCGGTTTCGCCCGTAGGCCCCGTAGGACCCGTTTCGCCAGTGGCACCTGTGGAACCCGTGGCACCGGTGGATCCGGTCGGGCCCGTTTCGCCAGTGGCACCTGTGGAACCCGTGGCACCCGTGAATCCGGTCGGACCCGTTTCGCCAGTGGCACCGGTCGCACCAGTGTCTCCAGTAGGACCGGTAACACCCGTATTTCCAGTTACGCCCGTGTTGCCGGTGTTGCCCGTATTCCCGGTATTGCCCGTGTTTCCGGTGTTTCCTGTATTGCCGGTGTTGCCAGTGTTGCCAGTGTTGCCGGTGTTTCCGGTTTCTCCGGTAGACCCCATCGATCCAGTGGATCCAGTAGGACCCGTGTTGCCCGTGTTTCCAATAACACCCGTCGATCCGAGTACCCCTATGGATCCGGTCGGACCCGTGGTGCCTGTTTGACCGGTGGCGCCCGTCGCACCGAATTCACCTGTGGAGCCAGTCGGACCCATGGAACCCGTCGGTCCAGTCGGCCCCGTGTTTCCGAATAACCCAAGGAAACCCGTGTTTCCAGGCAATCCTATGGATCCACTTGGTCCCGTCGTATTGGAAGATCCAGTCCATCCGGTTGCACCCGTGGGTCCGATGCCCGCGTCGATACCCGTGTTTCCGGTGTTTCCGATTTCTCCCACCCTACCAGTCCAACCGACATACCCCTCGTTTCCTGTCAGCCCAGTTGGGCCAATGGGACCCATTTGACCATCGCTACCCATATTTCCTGCTAACCCAGTGTTGCCCGTGTTTCCAGTCGGACCCTTTTCACCGGAAGGCCCCCTCGGACCCGTAACACCCGTATTCCCAATGGCACCCGTATCACCGGCTAACCCGGGGGATCCTCTCTCGCCCATGGGCCCATTCGGACCCTTTGGTCCACTCGGCCCAGGAGTTATTTCGGCTGGAACACCGGGTACGATTTCAGATCCGATTATGGTGGCCGAAGTGGAAGTGGCTTGTATAAAAGTAGTGTTGCTGTTGGTTACACTGGCAGAGTATAATGCAGTGTTAATATAGCCCAGGTTTTGCAAGTTTTGTAAGATTTTATTTCCGTCGGGATACCAGCCAATCAAGACACCCAAGGTTGCCGTCACCTTGATTTGTTGAATGGCGCGCGATGTGGCGGAAAGAACGTAATCGCGGAACTGAGAGAAGGAAGTGGTACCATCTGTCGTTGGATCGGGTAATGCCAAGGATCGAGTCGCAATCAACGTAAATGATACAATGGTAATGTTACTCGGTTGAATGAACGTTTTGATGATCCCGTTTGATGCAGCCTCTGAAAAGGTCGATGCCAATACATACAAATCGGCCGCACTCAATTGCAAATTGCCGTTGCTGTCCACATACGCATTTGTAGCGTTAAAATTCACGGAAAAGTTGACAATCAGCTGTGTTCCTGGTGCGTAAAATTGCGCAGCAGAAAGGTTTTCCAGACGAATCAACAAGGGCACTTTCACCACGCGTATAATTTGATCACTGGTTACCGTGGTCGTCTGCGAATAATTCCCATTTACGTAGTCGCCGCTATGTTGTGCAACGAACGATTCCCCCGATGCGGTAATGCCCACATTCTGAATAGGGTCGTCTGTGTTTGTAATGGTACACACCAACGTTACTTGGGTGCCGGTCGGTACGTAAATCAAATCGTCGTAAATGAATCCATTCTCGATATTGTTGCCCGTTTGACCCGGGCGATTTCCAAACGGATTGTATTGATTGGCAAAACGCAAGAGAGCATTCACGTGCGAAATATCGATCCCGCCCATCAAGGTCTTTATATACGACCCATCTGGCTGAACTTGCTGGTAATTCATCAGATTCAGCAGCGCACTTGCATCAAAGACGCCTCCATTGATATCAATGTTGCTTTGAATCGTAAAGAGGGAATCGAACCCGTCTGGGTACCCAAAATAGGCATTCAAAAAGGACTGGAAATCCGCGTAAAGGGTCGTGTATCGTCCTACGGAAATGACTTGGCTCGTGACCATTCCGCCTAGAAATTCAATCGCGCTGAGAGAAATGTCGTTCACCGGGAAAGAGTTGGTGCTACTGTTGTAAGAAGTCTCGGTAATGACCAAGTTGGATGCGTCTTTTAAAAGACCTAGTTTTTCATTGAATACACGTACATCAAAGGCTACTTGCAAAGATTCCGTCACATCATATCGATTGATTCGTTCGTATGGAATCATGACGACATCTGGTAATCCTTGTTCCATCAAATATCCACCACTCGCGGTATACGCGTAATAAAGTCCCACATACGACGAATCCATTGGAAGGATCGGATTGGTTGGACCTGCGAATACGGGAGTACCACGATACCTCTCATTTGCAGGTGGGGGTAATGTTAGGTCCGCTAATGACCTACCTACATAATATGTATCCCACGGCATTATATATTATGTATACATTACTCGTACCAAAAATAAAATCCGTATCAAAGCCGTGCCGTGCTTTATAAATCATACAACATGGTGAATACCAGACAAAAGGAATAATTCGAATGGTTCATGTCTAATATTCGTCCGCGATCGTCGTATAGACGAATACGCAGACGTTGTATATCAACGGGTCCAAAATATTTCCGCGGCTCACTTACAATATTGAGGTCATTCTCCATCATCAAACTAAAATAACTACCATTCAGTGCGATTCTAGCTAAAATATTGGGGTTCATTATTGATTCACTGAACGCAGTAATAAAATGATTGTTTACACTGTTATTGAAGTCGTCCACGGCTAAATAAATATAACGAATGGTGGCTGGTTCGATAATCGTCTCGGCTACATAAGAGCAACTCCCATCATAGATGGGATGAATGAATCCCAAATTCCAACCGATGCGCTGAGAGATGTCGCTATTCGTGGAATTGCCATGAATATCTCTCGAAAAGTCCATTTTGATGTTGGTAATTTGACTCGACAAGACTCCGCTAGAAGACACTGTCACTTTCCCCGTTCCCGATCCAGAGGGTTGTACATTTAGACTCAATTGCACATAAGAGAACATGTTCGTGGGGTCTACCAGCTCTCCCGTCGAGGTGACTGGGCATAAAATGCCATTGATCAAGTGTACGAAATCTACCGCATTGTAATTGCCGTCTGGAATGATGAACGTATTGGATTGGGTAATCGGGGCTCCCCCGCCATTGGGTAGGTAGGTAATTTCCATCATTAAATAATTGTTTCCGTAGTAACTAGATATTCCATAAAAGGCGACGGGGATTTCAAAGGAAGAGAGTTGCATCGACACTATTTTGGTTAGTTTTATGGGCAATTGGATGGTAAAATCGGAGCTTTTCGTTGCATAATAATTGGTCCGAAACCGTGTGTCAATCGTGAGACACTTTTTTATTGTACGCGTGGCGAGAGGGTTCAATACTCCTTCGTAATACTCACTACTAAAGGTATTCACATAGGGAGTGTCGGGGCGTTTTACCAGATTGCCTTCTCTCGCGGACGCCGGTTCGCGATATTGTGTTGCGTCCAATTGGGGTACCTTGGGCAAAGAAGTGGGTTTCGGGAGATCCCCGCATTTGGCAAAAATGAGTATGTTTTTGGCTTTGGAGAGGAAGTCGAGGAGGTCGGTCCTGGATCGCTTGTCGATGTGCCCGCTTTTCAAGAGAACTTGTCTTATTTTGTATTCTTTTTGTTCGATATCTGCAGCGCTATATACTTTGTTGGCGCGCATACGGAAAAAGGCTTCTAAATCTGCTACACTATAATTTCGAATATCCAAATCCAAGTCAGCCATTTTATTATAGATTCCGATTTATGTCGGTATCCTGACGCCGCGGTATATCTCTCTTTTATAATTACGCCGATTATTGTATAATGGATCGGGGAAAACGGGTGAGCGCCATTCTGGAAGTTGAGAGGCATTCGAACATGAAATGGGAATACAATCGGGGAACGGGTCTTTTGGAACTCGACCGCATTCTCTCGTATCCGTATTTTTATCCGTATGCCTACGGGTTTTTCCCCGATACGATGGGAAATGACGGCGACGAATTGGATATGTTGTATATTACGGAAAAAGACTACCCGAATTATAATACGGTGCGCCAATCGGTGGACGGATACATTGTGGGTGCCATTTTGATGGAAGACGAGAAGGGAATGGACGAAAAAATTTTGGTGGTACCCAACGACGAAATCGACGCCTATTTACAAATGCCCAATGAAAAACGCCTACAAATCGAAGAAGACCTTCTCTGGTTCTTCTCTCATTACAAATCGAGAGATGTGAATCGTTGGAGTAAAGTGCACCGCATGGTGGATGCGTGGGAAGCGGGAAACCTATACGAAGATGCTGTCAAGCGGAACAATTTAGATCAATAATGTATATGCCATATTCGATTCGTCGTCGTCGTAAGGGGTGTTTCCAAGTGTTCAACCGAAAATCGAAGCGCATTTTTTCCAAATGTACTACGCAAGAGCAGGCAAAGAAACAGTTGCGTCTCTTGCGGGCCATTCAGTATAACAAGGATTTTGTGCCCCGTCGTCGCACTCGCAAATACAAACTCAAAACTACATAAACTATTCGGTATAAAAAACTCTAACGATTATGAATGCAGCGAGCGAGGAACAACAGATAGCGATTGATCATATAAAGCGGGGGCATAATGTGGTCCTCGATGCGGTGGCGGGTTCGGGAAAAAGCACGACGATTCTCTCCATGGCAGTCCAATTGCCCGAAAAACGTGTCTTGCAAATAGCGTATAATGCCATGTTGAGGAAAGAAGTGGAGAAAAAGCTGGAAACGGGGAAAATCGGGAACATTGTGGTTCATACATTTCATAGTTTGGCCGTTTCTTATTATCTCGATTCGGCGCATACCGATTCGGGGATACGGAAAATCTTGATGGAGAGAATACCGCCCAAGAGACCGATTCCCCCGATTGATATTCTCGTTTTGGACGAGGCCCAAGATATGAGTATTTTGTATTTCCAGTTCATGGTAAAATTCACGCTGGATATGGGCTCGCCTTTCCAGCTCTTTGTACTCGGAGACTATATGCAGGGGTTGTATGAATTCAAGGGGGCAGATATTCGGACTCTCACGTTTGCCGCGACCATTTGGGAGGGGCATTCTCTCCTTTTGAGCCCCGTGTTTCACTCTTGTACGTTGGAAATGTCGTATCGTATTACGCGACCCATGGCCCGCTTTGCAAATGAGGTTTTGCTGGGCGAAGAGAGATTGAAGGCGTGTAAAGATGGCGAACCGGTCGTTTATATACGAAACAGCCGGAGAAATTTGGAGATTGTCGTTCTCTCGCAAATCCATGCGATCTTGGCGGCGGGGGAACGACCCGGCGATATTTTCGTCTTGGGTGCGTCGGTCAAGGGAATCAATAGCCATATTCGGAAAATGGAAAACGCGTTGGTGGAGAAGGGGGTTCCTTGCTATGTCCCCATGTTTGATACGGAGAGGATTGACGAAAAAATCACGGATAACAAAGTGGTCTTTTCCACGTTTCATTCGGTCAAGGGACGCGAGAGAAAATATGTGTTTGTCATGGGGTTTGATCAATCCTACTTTGATATTTATGCGCAAAACCTGCCTTCCGATGAGTGTCCCAATACGCTCTATGTCGGCTGTACGCGTGCTACGAAGAAATTGTTTCTCTTGGAAATCGACGAGTATTCCACCAACCGGCCACTGGATTTCTTGAAGAAAACCCACTACGATATGCGGGATTCGGATTATGTGTATTTTAAAGGGATTCCGCGCTCCATCTTTTACGAGAGAACCACCGACGCGATCGAAGAGTCGTCCGCTTCGAAAAAAGACCAGTTTCATGATATTACCCCCACCGATTTGGTCAAATTCGTACCCGAATATGTCTTGGACGAAATCGCGCCTCTCTTGTCGACCATCTTTATCCAAGAGACGGAGCCGGATCCAGAGAAGGAGATACGGATTCCGAATGTGATTGAAACGTCCCTGGGATTTTTCGAAGACGTCTGTGATTTGAATGGGATTTCCATCCCTAGCATGTACTACGATTACATCTATCGTGTCTATGGAAACTCGGAGGAAAACGTGGGGGCGAACATTATGAAACACATTATTCGAGAGACGTTGAAGGACACAAAAGACGGGGAATGTCTTTATTTGAAATCCATGGTGGAAAAGATGCCGGAGGAATGTCGTAGTCCGAGCGAATACCTCTTTCTCTCGAATCTCTTTGTTGCCACACGAGAGAAATTGCTGTTTAAGTTGAAACAAATTGGGCCCGACGATTATGGGTGGCTGAACCAAGAGGATGTGGACCAGTGTATTTTGCGAATGGACGCTCTTATTCAGAAGGAACTCGCGCGTCCCTTTTCCGTCGAGTATCCCGTCATGCAATATGACATGGAGCAGGAAGTCAAGTATGCGAACGAGATCTTGGCGCCCTTTTTCCCGGGGTATGGAAAGAAGTTTCGTTTTTCCGCGAGATTGGATTTGGTGACCGAACAGTGTATTTGGGAGTTTAAATGTACCAGTTCGATTACGGTCGAACACAAATTGCAAGTGGTCTTGTATGCCTGGTTATGGAAAATCACCCATCCGGGGAAACAAACACGACAAAAGACGAGAGAAACCCGGATTTTGAACATTAAAACGGGGGAAAAATGGCTCTTGAATGCGTCGATGGAAGAATTGACCACCGTGGTAGTGGCCCTTTTGCGCGGGAAATACGAGAGAGAACCGCCCAAGACAGACGAAGAATTTGTGCAAGAATGCAGAAAGGCGATTCTCTCGACAAATTGATTTGCAAAATCAATATACAAATATCCATGCAACTTGTATATTGAACGAGCACAAATGAAAGGAATTCTAGTAAGTAAATTGGCGCATATTTCCACCATGGTGGTGGCTTCCCCCTTTTTCTCGAGAGATATGATTCCCCTGAAAGACTGGGTCTCTTCGCGGGCCTACTATTCCACCCTTCTCTCGCAAGTATTTACCGAACTGACCGATTCCTTTCCCTTGACACATACACATTTCGAATCGTTTCTCTTTTTTTTCTTTGTGTGGACCTTTCTCCGTGTCGCCAACACGCAAAATGAAGAGGTGTTTGGGCGATTGAGCGATGTAATTGAATACAAAGAAATCAAGAGAAACACGTCCACGGTTTTGTTGGTGGTCTATATTCTTTTCTGCAAAAACGTGGATTATGCGCTTTGATCCCGGTCGATCTTTCTCTCAATGTATTTTTCCACCACGTCGTAAAAGTAGTCATAGGTGAGGTTGGAAAGAGCCCGGTTTCCCATGGTGACGGAACATCCCCCCTCTGTTAAAAAAGACACATCAAACTTGCGGATGCCCTTGTCGAAACAGTACCATATCATTCTGCGAATATCGTCTTGGTTCGTTTCCGACATGTGTAAGTGGAGAGATAATTTGTATGTGGGAATGCCGAATATACGAATCGTATCGATAATGTATTTGAAATTCTCCGAGGTCAACGTGCCCATGGTATCGGAGAGACAAATCTCGCTGAAGTCGTAATGGGTATGATAATATAGGATTTCGCGGACGATAAAATCATGGTCGATTTTCCCCGTAAGAGGGCATTCGTCAATACAGGATATATAGAGTTTGCGATGATGTGTTCGTTGATAACAATTGAGTGTCTCTTCCATGTCTTTTAATTCTCGCTTCACTTCGTCAATTGTTTTTCGCGTGTTTTTCACCTGGAATGCATTCGAGACGGAGGTGATGAAGGAAAAATGGTACATACCGGAGAGAATCGCCTCTTTCAAATAGGCGTGGTTGGGGACGAGAACAAACGGTTTGGTGTTGGATGTTTTATCTTCCAAATAGTCCATCACATATTCGTGCAAATCCACCGTGTCCGCCATGATGGGCAATACTTTGGGAGAGACGATGGATCCGATTTCCATATTGTCTGGATAATACGTGTGGAAAATCGTACGAAAAATATCGCGTTTTATATTGGTCGGATAAGAGACGGGGTTGGCCGATTGAATACCGTCTCTCAACGACACATCAAAAAGAGATGGGTTGAGAATACGATAGATGGATTTTTTCTGGGGGCACTGTAAAATACGAGTGAGTGTCGACATTCCTGGATATACAATAGAGTCATGTAGCATTTAATTGGTTTTATATACCGAAATAAAATATATCCAGGTTTGTTCTGGATATATTTTGATAGCCTTCGTCGGGGTTCGAACCCAAGACCTCTCGCTTACGAAGCGAGTGCTCTACCAACTGAGCTACGAAGGCATATTATACACTACCTAGATGTATTTTTTTCACAAAACAAACGAGAGAATCCTAACGTGGGTTTTTTACTAGATTCATCAATTCTCCGTACTTCATACGAATCAAATGGTTCAAATCGTCCACCAAGAGAATACGGTCGCGCTTCAATATATCCGCCCCTTCGCGAATGAGTTCTCTCGATTGTCTCAAAATAAATTCGGCATAGGTATGCGCCGAAAGAAGCAATTCGTTCACTTCCTCGTCTATTTTCTCCTTGTATTTCTCGCTCGTACGGGGATAGATAAGATGGTCGCCCATACCATAGTACAAAATCATTCTCTCTGCCAATTTATGGGCTTCTTCGAAATCATTCAAGGCTCCGGTACTCACCGATTCTTCGTAGAAAATCTCTTCTGCGATTCTGCCTCCAAGCAAAATCATCAAGTGTTCAAAGAGCGATTCTCTCGTGTGAATGTTTTCCGTATTGGATTCAAACACGGTGTATCCCGGACTGGTTGGCGCCGAGAGATTGATGATGACTTTGCGCATTTTCGCATGATTCTTGGCGACACAGGCGAGCACGGCATGACCCATCTCATGAATGACAATATGGTCAATGATGGAATCGGTGAATTTATGCTCCATGGGCTGCCATCCCACCAACATACGGTTCATGATTTGTTCAATGTCTTTCTTGGAATACGTCTCTCGATTCGACCTTAATGCATAGAGAAGAGCCTCGTTCAATAAGTTTTCGATTTGCGCACCGGAAAATCCCGCGGTTTGCTCCACCAAATCCTCCACCAAGATGGTCTCATCCCCCGGTTTTCCTTGACAATGAATCTTCAGAATGGAACGGCGGGTTGATTCATCCGGCATCCCAATAAAGATACGTTTGTCGATACGCCCGGGGCGTAACAAGGCGGGGTCCAAGAGATCCGCGCGGTTCGTGGCCCCCACGAGAAAGACGCCGGTGGTGTTCTTGAACCCGTCCAAAGCAACGAGCAATTCATTGAGAGTGTTGTCTCTCTCCGATGTGGCGCTTTCTTTTTCTCCCGATCTCTTGCGACCGAGTGCGTCAATCTCGTCAATAAAAACGATGCACGGAATATTCTTTTTCGCCAGTTCAAAGAGTTCTCTCACTCGCGATGCTCCCACCCCCACATACATCTCTTGAAACTGCGACCCGGATACGGGAATGAAGGCCGTTCCTGCTTCCCCGGCTAGTGCTTTGGCCAAGAGGGTTTTCCCCGTTCCAGGAGGACCTTCCAAGATGAGGCCTTTCGGTATACGCACATTGTATTTCGCGTACTTGGTGTGGTTTTTCAAAATGTCAATACACTGATCGAGCTCCAATTTGATGTTCTCGTACCCCCCTACATCGCGAAAAGAAAGGGGCGATTTGGTAATGACTTCGAAATGTTCCGACTTTTTCGGCCCGGAATCACCCACCGGTTGCGCGCGGGGGCGACTATTCTGTTGCTGTTTGAAAAAAGAGGGGATATTTTCTACATCCATTTCCTCTTCGTCGAACCCGTTGGCATTGATGATGATTTGTAGACCATTCAACCGAGTTTGGTTGGATCGAGATGTTTGACGAAACGGTTCATATATCTCGTACACGTCCGTATTCGAAAATCGCGACATGTTTTTCCCATTCAAATGGCGTAAATATTGTTCGACGTATTTGCGTGAAAGGGGATATTTGCCGTGGGTCATCATGAGAGGAACCGGGGATCTCCACACCGAAGACGAAATATGGAATGCGAGAGAAGGGAGCAGATAGCATCCTGTTATCAAATAGAACCACCACCCTGACATTTTTCATAAGTAGGATAAACAGGATCGCTTTATGTTGATTGTGTATATCCCATCCTTCTCTCCATTTCCTTGTCCACATTGGACCAAATCAAATCCTGGGTTTCCGGTGGCAATCGGATCGTTTTTTTTGTATACTTGACATGAAAGATTCCCTTGTATTTTTCAATCCGAACGAGAGAATCCGTCTTTCGAGTGAGATGAAACCGGTCCGCGATCGTGTTTAGTGTGGCTTCGTAATCATCTCTCGCATCTTCATATCGAAGAAAATATGTATGCGGGTATTGTTTCGGCACTTCATCCAAGAGATAGGCGGATTTCATGGTTCGCATTTCAAAGATGTTCTTATATCTCTCCTTTGTCTTCCAATTACGGTCTTCCATGATTTCCGTGTTGGCTCGTATACCATCTTTGTACACACTATACCATTCATTGGAGAGAAATCTACGCACCAGACAAATGTTCTCGGGAGGCACATGGTGTGGGTTTTTTAGAAAACTATCGATCCAATCGATGGGGTGACGAATCATACAAATTACCAAGAGTTCGTCGGGGGAAATGGCGTCGAACCTATCAAAATCAATCTCTTCTTTGGTCTTTGGGAGAGATGATGATTGCCGAAAATCGCGGTTCCCGAAAAAGTGTTTTTCGCCCTTGACATAAGTAATGTTCATGTTTTTTTCGATGGCGTGTTGGACAAAATGGGTTCCTGTACATCTCTCGCCCAATATGGTGAAATAACGGATTTTCTCCATCGTATATCGAGGGTATATATATAGATACTATCTAAAAAAATAAAGAAAAATCAATCCATACGAAGAAGGAATGTTTCCCATCTCTCGATTTCCTTGGTTGGAAGACGTGTTTTGGATAACATGGTCATGAATCGGTCGCGAAATTCGGCGGGAACTTCCTGGTTCGCCAAGATGCCTTCTTCGTACATCAAAATCGAAGAAAGCCCGAACGAATAGAGATCGTGATTTGCCTTGTCCAAGTGAGAGAGCCGGGCCAATGTTTTTTTGGAATCGGGAAAATGTGTCTCTCGTTCCGCCTTTTCGGCAGTTTGCTTGGCCTCGTATTCCGCAATGCTGGTTTGAATGACTTTATCCATTTGGTCTTCCCATTCGTAGGGGATCGACGGTGGGTCCAACAATCTCTCGCATATGACCTTGTCGGCCGGTCGTACATCGTCGTCGGAATCCATTTCATGGAGAGACTTGGATCGATGTATTTATTTGGGTAATACATAGTTCTTTTATGGAAATATGTATTTTATGATTCGATTTCCAGTTTCGACCCGGCAGCCTGTTTGGCCAGTTTGCGGTTGCATCCACGTTTATGGGCAGCCAGACCTTTCAGTGTACCTACATGGAATTCGTTGCACAAGTCGCAAGTAAATCCTTGTTTTTTGCAGGAGGAATAGCGGGTGGATAGAAATTTGTCGAGAGATGTGAACTTTAAATCGTCCACTTGCGACAAGATCTTTTTGTAATTCTCTTTGAGTGTATTGGAAATGGTTTCTTTTTGCAATACGAAATATTGATGTTCGCGGTTGATATCGTCGAGCACTTCTTTGGGCACCGAATACTTGGTTTCGGTATTGAAATATAAATCGGACAGTTTTTCCGAGATGGAGTCAATCATATCCACGGCCATTTGCAATTTATCTGCGGAATATTCCATTTGATGAATAAAAATGAGAATCCGATTTCCAGTAATATCAATGTGATAGTTGGGTTTGGATGTAATACCCGTAAACTGAGAGATGAGAATCCCGTGGCATGATTTGTCTTGGCTGGATTTCACGAAGGATTTTATTTCGGATACATGAATGTTGCGGTCTTTCGTAGTATGCTGTTCTATGTAGATGGGGGTATACGATTTACGGTGGACAATGTATCCGGTGTCTTCGTGGGAAACCGAGGCAGTTTTGAACAATTGAGAGATAAGAGTCTCGAGTGGATGCGATGTGTTGGATTTGCTGAATTCTTGCAACACATCATTGATTTCGTAGAAAATGCGGTAATAGGATAGTGCGCCTTCGTCACTTGTGCCGGATTGAATCGTGCGAATCGTGGTTTCGATTTGGGACTCTTTGGAGGTCAAATAGTCCGTCAACAATTGTTGAATCGACTGTATCATGTGCGCCGAATTGCTCTCGAAATTGACAATGTATTCTTTGGTGAGGGTTTTCCCCGTTTCCGAGTCGTATTTCGAGATAATGGAATCGATGTTGGCATGGATGATTTTCTGAAATTGTTTGCGAATCATGGTTGCCTGTTCGAAAAGGGTGCATCCATTTCCCCTTATTTTCGAGAGAGGCGATAACATGCATTCTATTTTACGCATCAATTCCATGTTGTTTTCAACCAACAAAGATTTGTTGGGGTCGTCGATACTGCTGAGCGACCGGAATTCGCGAATATAATCCGTCTTTGCTTCGATATACTGAGTAATGATTTGCTTCGAGAGAGAATGGATGGTATCTTTGATTCTTTTTTGGTATTTTTCGAGCTCGGATGTTTGGTGTGATTCGTTTCCATTTTGTTTGGGTGCAACAATAGAAAGCCAATCGCCATCTCCGCCTTTTGGTAGAGCGTTTTGCATCAATTCAATCAAGAGAAGATTGGCGGATTCGATATTAATGTGCGGATTGGATTCATAGAAAGAAACCACCGTCGGATGAGAAATAGTAAGCTGTTTACCCAAAAGATTTTGCATCGTAATTATGTACAAATGTATATACTACAAATATATACATTTTATGTTATTTTTACGAATGATACTTGTGATTATGGTGTCGCATCACTAAATGGAGGATCGTATATATATCAAACCGCAAATGTATTTTTTTGGGTTACAATTCTGATTTTTGTGAATTTTACGCGAGTTTAAAAATGACCGAGGTGGCCACAATTTGGGGAGAAGCGGAACCCGACCCCGATTGGCCATTCAAGTGGATGACGGGGGCAAACGAGGTATGGTTTCGGAAATTCACAACGGCGGCGGTACCAATTGGCGAAAAGGGGGTCGTCAAGTACAATATGTCTGCGGGAGCAATGTAGAAAATGGAACTACTTGAATTTTGCGCGGAACCGGTAGGAGAACCCACGATTGTACCTGGAATCAGATTGTTGTTTAAGAAGGTGGAGAACTGACACGCTTCTTGGTGGTAGATGTTGAAATACATATTGTAGTAACCTGGTGCCCAAATAAGAACGTCTCCTGAGGGAGCGTCCAAATAACAGTCGCCTTGTATTATAGATGCACTGTCAAATACGACATTGTCTTCAGGTAAGAGTGTTTGATCGGAAGTTCGGTCTATATGTATGAAGGTGGGCGAGAACTGGAATACGGGGCCCGTGGGACCGGTTTCTCCCTGGTCACCCTTGTCACCCTTGTCACCTTTTTCACCAGTGGGACCCATTTCACCCTGGTCGCCCTTGTCACCCTTGTCACCAGTGGGACCGGTTTCACCAGTGGGACCCATTTCACCCTGGTCGCCCTTGTCACCTTTTTCACCAGTGGGACCGGTTTCACCAGTGGGACCCATTTCACCAGTGGGACCCATTTCGCCCTGGTCGCCCTTGTCTCCTTTTTCGCCCGTAGGGCCGGTAGGACCGGTCGGTCCAATGTCACCTTGGGGGCCCATGGGGCCTATGGGGCCGGTAGGGCCCGTATGACCACAATCTCCCCGAGGGCCTTTTACACATTTTACGCATCCATCTCGACCATCACGTCCATCTCTTCCATCTCTTCCATCTCTTCCGTCTCGACCATGATGGATACAGTCTGTTTCGGAATTACAGTCCATTTCGTTGTAAGACCCGTCATGATGATTCGAATGATTGTTGTGATCCATTTCATTGTAAGAACCGTCGTATGGATTATCCGACGGGTCCGTGTAGTCGTTCGTGTGTGGGGGGCTCATGGTGGATTGTCTCCTTACATTACACTCCAATGTTATTTTTTACCAATTATTTGACTAAACCCACACCATATATGCAGTGGTCCGGTATCGTATGGTACAAAATCCAGTTCTACCGTAAAATACAAATGTGATATTGGATGTACCCTATGCCGTTTTTTACAACTCAGACATGTCAGTAAAGCATTCATTGCTGGTAGAATGTACATTGTACCCATGTTTTTCTAGGTTCGTAACAAATAGATCATTGATTTCTTGGCTTTTGCAAAAAGGGTCTTTTTTGTGTTTCGTATAGAGGATAGGAATGAGAGAAGGATGTTCCATTTTTGTATTGGGACTTATTAGAAATAACTTTACATTTTCTAGATTTGGATGAATAGCCAAAACAGAATTTATAAAATTATCTATTTCCGCGGTATGATAATGAATATCATTCGATTCAAACCGAACAAATAATATGTTTTTGCTGGATTTTATCGTATCTACCAGTCTGTCTCGCCGTCTTTTATAAATATCCATAAACACCTCGGGCGTGTAATGCTCGGAATAAATACTGTCCCCCATGAAAATATATTTGCCGGACGTTTTAATAATATCGGTATCTGTATTGTTACCGATCTTTGTTAAAATATCCGTAATATGATTCAAATGGGGAGAAACAAACCATTCAAATAATGTAGTGTATTTTTTAAGTTTCGCATTTTGCAACAAAAACGTAATGTTGCAAGTTTGTCCAATCGGAATAATACAATCGAACATATATAGTATTGTAATACTTAAACTATTCCGAAAAAAACGAATCATTTGTAGCCTCTCATTGTATGCGATGAGAGATAATGATGTTTTGAAAAAGGCGTAATAAAATACATATAACTTACACGCATAAACGTTTCGTTGTGTTATTCAAATAATACAACGAACGAGAGAAAATGGAATCTTATGTTGAATTGAAAAAAGTGATTTTATATGTGAAAACCGGTACGGTTTTGCCGGAAATTCTCTCGGATTTATCCCCCGAAGAGACGGAATTGGTTCTATTGGTGGGATGTTTGTCTCTCAGTGAAGCAAAACAAAAGCTGGGAGAAATCACGAATCGCGACATATTGCAAGAGATGAGTCATGAATACGAAACGCGGCTTCGAGAGACGGAAAAAGAATTGTTTTTCCAAAAAGAACAATTGCGCTTGATGGAAATGGAAAAAGAACAGCAAATACATAACCGAATCACGCAATCGAGAGACATTTTTGATTCCTTGTTGGCGTCTTACCAGAAAGAGCGCGACACGATGCGCCGAAAAATAGATGAATTGGAATCTGAAAATGAAAAGTCGAGAGATATCTCTCGACAAACGGTTCAAACCGAGGCGATCCAGTTGGTAAAACGCGAATTGGATACCATGAAACAGATATTGGCGGAAAAAGAGAAGCAAAACATGAATTACAAGGAGATGTTCGAGAGAAGTATGCAGAAAGTGGATGGACTCACTCAAAAACGGGATGTGGCGTCTATCGGAAAGATCGGCGAAGGCAAGTTTTTAGAGCTGGCTCTCTCGACCTTTCGCGATTTTGACGGATTCCAAATCAAAGAAGTGTGTACAATCGGGGGATTGGGAGATTTCCATTTACAATTCAAGGAAATGACCATCTTGGTCGATTCGAAATTGTATTCGAATAAAGTAAATAGTACGTCAAGAGACAAGATAAAACGCGACCTAGTGAACAATGAACATATCCAATTTGCTTGGTTGGTATCCATGGACACGTTTGTCGACCGGTTCGACAAGGCTCCTTTCATGTTTGAATGGGTGAATTCGGACAAATGTGTTTGCTACATTAACTGTTTGATGAAACATGCAGAACCGAGAGAATTGCTGCGTTCGGCCTTTTATTGTTGCCAGGCGATACACAAGATGATGTCGAATGAGAATATGGAAAAGTGTGAGGTGGGTATTCTGAAAGAGCGAGAAATGCGCATGAAGGATATTCTCTCGAAATTGGTGAAAAACAATCGGGAGAGGGACACGATTCTGAATCAGATGCGTGGGAATTTCGATAGATCGGACGAGTTGGTGAGAGAAATGTTGAATGACGAGACAAACGACGTGGCCATGAATTATTACCGGGTCGTGATTGAATGGTGGAACCGGAATTTGGTGTTTGACACAGAGACACCGGAAAAGATAAAGTCGAATACGATATGGACCCAGTTTAAACGGGATCTAGGTGACGATTTGCGAGAGATGGATTATGCGAGTTTTAAAGAAGTCTTGTGTTCGTTTTTGGGGGAAGAGAAGGTGGTCCGGGGAAAGGGGAAGACGGGGGCGTTGGAGATTAGCGGGGTGGCTTGGAAAGAAAAGACGAGAGAAAGAGACGGGGAGACATGATTTGTCGTAATGCCCCATGTATCGAACCCAGACAAATGTGGTGTGTGTTCTTGGAAACGGATATAATTGATCGAAATATGGATATGAAAAGATTGCTTAATGGAAATGTACATGGACAAGTTACCAAGAGACGTGGTCATTTTAATATTCCAATTTTATGGAAGACTTCAATACCGTAGAGGAGAGTGGGTGGGTTGTATTTCGAGAGACGATTACCGCAATGAAATATTATCCAAGTTAAAAATCCCCGCTCCCGTAAAATATACCATGGAGTATGATTGTACGCATCCGGAACATTTCGAGTATGCTGTCGATTTCCACGATTATCGGTTGAGTGTATGGAATGTGCCTTATCATCCGCCCAATAAAATACAATACTTGTTTTATAGAGTGAATGATTTAATCCGAACGAATGAATGGTTTCGATACTAATATTATTATTAGAAATCGTTGTAAGATCCTGTGGCGTTTTCAAAGACCAAGTTTAAACGAGAACTAGGTGATGATTTGCGAGGTGCAAAAGAGGAATTGTGTTCGTTTTTGGTGGAAGAGAATATGGTCCGGTGAGACAGACATGATTTGTCGTATAATAGTATAGATGCCATTTATTCGCAATTACAATGGAGCCATGCAAATATTATCGGAAATCGGGAATGGGACTTGCAAAGACCGGTGTAAAACGGTATGGACCCGTAATCTGAAATACGCATTAAAAACGAAAACGAACCCTTTAGGGCTCACCCACACCCAGCGCAAACGCATGACGGAAAAACTAAAAAGCATGTCGGGGAAAAATGCAATCAATGAGCATAGCAAAACGCTGAAAAAATATCGAATGCGAAAATCGCCGCCTTATCCCGCGAATGAAAACTGCAATAAAAAAAGGGCGGGTAATGATGGAAACATGTATCTATCGAAACCTGACAAACGTGGTGTGTGTTCTTGGAAACGGATATAATTGCTAGAAATATCAGATGACTATATCGGGTCTTTGTTTCGCTGCATAGATGAGTTAACACAAATATTAATTCATGAAATAATATTTGTAACTAGTCGGGTGATTTACTCCGTTATTCATTTTAGTGAAATCTACCGATGAAAACTACGTTCGGGGACGACTTTACATATTATATTTACATACTATATTTCATACTATAAATGAATACCAATAAAAAGTACATATATTTAAATAATTGGAATGGTGGAAGTGGATTGAATGACGTGAAAGATCGATTTACTGAATATATAAAATTAAGTATGATATTAAATTTAATACCAATTATACCAAAAATATATTTGTCTAATTTGCATACTAGAAAAAAAAATAATTTATTAACCGACTATATTGAAATCCCTGAAAATGCGTGTGTTGGGTTTCCTTCGGATAAAGAAGAAATATTTGTTTGGAATGTTACCGATACATTTATACCACGTGATAAATTATATATGAAATATCGGGACGAAATCATGAATTTAAAATGTAATATTGATTTTTTGGAAAAATATAAAAAAATCGCATTCGACTTGGTACAACAAATGAAACACCCGATATGTGTGGTGCATGTAAGACGCGGAGATTTTTTAAAAATACATGGATCTTTAAATTATACGACTTCCCCTGAAAATATCAAACATATATTGCAAAAGCATCATTTCGAAACATGTTATATAAAAACAAATGAGAGGGAGATTGGATTTTTTGATGAATTAAAAAAAGATTTCAAAATAAAAATGTTTACCGATTTTGAGATTTTGCAAAAAATATACGACAGTGGAGATAATTACGCTTTATATTCGATTGAATGTTGTATCCGTAATTTATGTGATATCAAAATCAGTACATTCAATACAACGCAGTCGGAGGCGTGTTGGTTACCAAACAACGATATTCATTTTTTCGATGATTACTTGGATGATCATATAGGATATCAATAAGAACGACGATGTTATCTCTCGCTTGCGTGTTTTACACCTGTCTCTCCACTTTGATTTGGAAACACTGAGTTGAGGTATCTATATAGAAACATATTGTCCTATTATATAAGATGGAAAATGGAATTACCTGCGAATTTCGAGTATTTCGAGAGAAAGGATGCGGCGATAGCTGAAAAATTAATACAAGACCAGGGAGAAGATATATGTCGGCATATTATCAGCAAACACTATATATCCATACATTCAAGAGACTATGATTTTGGAATAATTCATAAAACCCCGATGGCACAAATCGGAAGAATGACGCGTAAAAGAACAAGACAACAGTACGTGTACAGTTTTGTGTTATGTAAAGTACACGCAGAGTTAGGAGATGTCGATATTACGTTGATTTGTTCGCGACCGAATTCGAGAGATGGGAAAGTATTAATGCGATTGGTAGAAGATATCTCTCGATTAAAGGAATGTAAAACCATGTCGTTGTTGTCGATTGGGGATACGAAGGTCCTGAATTGGTATCGACAACAAGGGTTTATATTAAAAAGCGAAAAACATTATCCGGATGGGAATTTAAAAGCGTATTCGATGTATAAAGTGATGGACGCTCCAGTTTCAAACACCGATAGTTTCATTCTGAATAATATATAAAGCATCCCCCCACCCATGTGGGGTTATATTTGTCAATACTCTCTTAAAATTATATTGGAGTAAAAATGAATCAATCTCGGTAATCAATCCGCAATTTTTATATAATTCTTGTTCATTGACTTCTAAATAGATTGCTTTTGCATATTGGATCGATTGTGTAGCGCCTTGTAACGCAATCAATTCGGCTCCTTGAATATCAAAATTCCAAAAATTATATTTGGATGCGTCGATATGGTTTCTTTCAAAAAACGTATCAATCGTAAGACTTTTGAGAGTCAGTTGATCTACGTACACAATACCTGGATGTTCGTTCGAATGCGTACCAAATTCGAATATACTGGATGACTGTCCGTTATTCGAAACGTTAAATATAATTTCTTCGTCGTCTTTGTCCGTTATTACCGCATTGTATACATTTGGTATTCCTCGGTTTGTGGCTTCATTCACTTTTGAAGGGATCGCATCAATCCATACCATATTTTCGGATTGTAATCCAAGTTGATTATAAAAGTTCATTTCTTCGCACTCATGTGCACCTATATGAAAACTACCAAAAATATGTATATTGTTTTCGAGTAAAATCTTTGCAATTTCTTCAAATGCAATAAGCATTATATAATATTCAATATTATATAAATGTATTCATAAATACGCAACTATTTGATGGGTGAAAGATCTTTGGTAGAGTTATCTCTCACTTGCGTGTTTTGAAAGACCCAATTGAGAGATAGAAATGGGAATCGTATGTGTATTAAGCGCCGAAGGCGCGTCCTTGCAAGGATTCTTTGTACGATCATTTGTAGTTATATCTCACTTGCGTGTTTTGAAAGACCCAATTGAGAGATAGAAATGGAATAGTAAGTGTCTTAAGCGCCGAAGGCGCGTCCTTGCAAGGATTCTTTGTACGATCATTTGTAGTTATCTCTCACTTGCGTGTTTTGAAAGACCCAATTGAGAGATAGAAATGGAATAGTAAGTGTCTTAAGCGCCGAAGGCGCGTCCTTACAAGAATTCTTTGAAAGATCATTCGTAGTTATCTCTCACTTGTGTGTTTTCAAAGACCTAATTGAGAGATAGAAATGGAATATTATGTGTCTTAAGCGCCGAAGGCGCGTCCTTGCAAGGATTCTTTGTACGATCATTTGTAGTTATCTCTCACTTGCGTGTTTTGAAAGACCAAATTGAGAGATAGAAACAAGAATATTATGTTGGTTAAGCGCCGAAGGCGCGTCCTTGCAAGGATTCTTTGTACGATCATTTGTAGTTATCTCTCACTTGCGTGTTTTGAAAGACCCAATTGAGAGATAGAAATGGGAATATTGGGGTTAGTATTCATCAAGTTGCGAGAATACATAATACGTAAGTGTATGGCTGCAGTTATGGTGTTAAATAATTATAATTTATGAAATATTCGGTACTAAATTATAATTACATAATCAATTAAATTCACTGCATATATGCAGCCAAAATATTAGAAAATTTATTATTCCAAAATTATGCAGCGAGTCACACTGAGAAATTGGGATTTTATATTTATATAAATATTTCGCTGCATATATGCAGCGGGGCGCGAAGCGCCCTCGCCGGAATCCAAATTTATGCAGTGCGCCAAATTTACACTGAAAAATTTATATAAAAAATCTGAAACCGCTGCATAAATGGTGCGGCCAGAAATTTCTCGG
>Ga0164295_10000297_pt1 | contig 42246 bp, 41 predicted proteins | sample GEODES006metaG_FD_111798 | JGI IMG/M metagenome (GOLD analysis project Ga0164295, IMG submission 111798) | Oligotrophic lake water microbial communities from Sparkling Lake, Wisconsin, USA - GEODES006 metaG | ecosystem: Environmental > Aquatic > Freshwater > Lake | place: USA: Sparkling Lake...
GACCTTAACATAATGTGTCCTGCTTGTTCGTCGAAGACGTACATCGACGCGTCGACGTGCTCAACGGAACCAATGTAGGTATCTGGATTATCCAGAATATGTTCACGGTCGGTTTTCTTCTGGTATTGTTGAGCGAGATTTGACATTTTTAGAACGGAGTAAGAGTTTGAGAGAAAGAGTAGTAAATAATATGCAGCGTGGTATATTATTCACAGGGGGGTCTTTAAATTGTTATGTTCAATTTTCTTCACCGGGGTGCAAATAAAATAATCAGTATATTCTATATAAACAATGGAAGACGGTCGAATGATGTTGCTGCATTCAGCAGTAATTGGTGTTTTGTTATACCTTATTATGGTTTTTGTTCTTGGTCAAAGACAAGTTGTCGCTGAAAATCGAAGTATTTTGTTGGCAGCATTGGCATTAGTATACATGATTTTGTTTGGTCATGGACTACCCGGTTCAATAAACAAGAATTTATTTTAGGCATATTATTAGAATAATTATAATTGTAATTATATGCTTTATTTGCACCGCAATCGGTCTTGCTCAATCGCCACATATTTGAATTCGCCTGCATCTAGAATCGCCTTCACTTCCGTATCGTATTCCCGCATAAACACCTCCACATTTCTCGCCAAGACCCACAAAGAAACGCCCGATGGCGTGGTTATGATACTATACTGATATTGGTCGTTCTTCACTTCTCCCAACGCAACCACCCAGTAAGGCGCGTCGGAAGGAGTTCCGTCTAAATGGACCGTGAATTTCCCCGGTTCACTCACATTCTTGTAGTAAGCGTAACCCGCAATTTGCTCCAATTCATTCTTCGCGTTCAACTGCGAATTCAGAACGCTCACATTCCAGTCCGGCAATACACCATAATCCGCAGTAACACATTTACCGTATCCCTGGAAAATGACATTGGTCGGCGCTCCGTATACTTGGAACCATTTTCCCACATATTTGGCAACATCCAACTTCTCCACTGGTTGGAGAGGGGTTGATTTAGACGAGAACCCGGATGGTCGGAGACCAGGAGGGTTCCTTAGCGTACGCAAAAGGAATGACGGAGTATCTCCGAACTCAATACCCGCGAAGCGGGTACAAGCGGAGGCGACACGTAGGTCATTGAATGCAGATAATAAAATAAATGAAATAACCGAAAATAACTTCATTTTATAGGAATAGGAACAATCGATTTATTTGTTTATGTTGTTTGACCCCCTAGGGTTTTAGACGTCGGTATCCGAACAAATCGAAATCACGCGAATATACTTGATTGATCATCGCAATGAACTCCGAGTTCGTGTATTTTTTGTAATCCACATCTGTTCCTGCACCCGTATAATCGGTAAATCCATACGCCTTCAAATCTTCTGCCAGTGTTTCTGTACGGAAAATCTTAAGTCCCTCCACTAAATTCCCCAATTCATCCGTCAACAGTCGATGCTGGGGTACTTGGTGATTATCGTACTCATCCGACTGCAAAAACCATTTGAGCGCAGTGCAAAATGCTTCCGGCGAATCGGTGTATTTTACCAATTTACTATACACTAAATCGCTCACTGCGCGGGCATACGGATTTCGAACAATTGTGATGATTTTCAAATCCGCGTCGAAACGAATTTTGAGCAGATCGCGGTATTGGTAAAGAACCGTGTAGAATTGATGCTGCAGAGATTTGTTGTGGTATTTCTGTTCAGGTAATATGGTGTTGATGCGTTGGGTGTAGACCGTTTGCGTACTTTTCTTTTTCAAATAATTTTCTAAAGACGACCCGCCGGTTCTCGGAACATGGATGAAAAGCATGTTGATTTTCTCGTAGTATGGCATTTCGATTATTTCACTTGTAAACTATTCATGTTTTTTTAAGCAAAATTGTTACGCGGTTATGCTAATATTTGTATTTGGATGATACAGATATTCGAATTATGATATTTCTGGCAGAGAACCAGTGACGTAAGTGCCTGCGTTGGTCACGATCTCGCGTTTTACCGGTTGGGTCGGTTCCAGTTCATTGGAATTTATCATTGCCGATTTTTCTACATCATTTACTGTCTGTTGTTGAGAGGGTTGATCACCGTCTTCGGACATAACAATCGTTTTCCCCGGTTTGTTCTTTATATTGCTCTGCTGCAAATAATATAATCCCCAGTGTTTCGATTGTGCCGCAATATTCATTGCCACGTCATATACAAAAGACGCGACAGTGGTTTCCGGGTCGCCGCTAAAGGTTATCGAGTACCACCAGTAAGGCGGCAAAAATAATACGTCGCCACTATTGACTTCGATGTCGAGGAATTTGATTTTCTGTAGGAGTTCTCGGTCTTTAGGAGAGGTGGAAATCGGATTTAGGGGCGACCAGAATTCGTAGTTCTCGTAATCCCGATTCGTCGGAATGATTTTGCTGTATTTAGGAGGACACAATTTCACCGTTATTTTGCCTCTTGATACGGCAAGAAATCTGTGTGATTCTAAATGGTAGCGGAGAGGAGTAGAGACGAGAGGCGAACCGAGGAGAATATCGTGTTTGGTGTAGGCAGAGAGAGGAGGTTTTAGGAGTGTGTCGATGGAATGCGAGAGGCGGTCGAGTCCACTTTCTTCGAGGAAGGTCTGGTTCTTCTCACTAAAGTATTTAGCGTTGGTGTCGGTCATCATTAGGCGGCGGGCACTTCTAAATGAGAGGGGGACGTAATCTACAGACGCGTCCTTTGAATCCGCGGACTTATTGTAGTCTGTTCGGTCCTTAATACGAACATCGATATTGTCGTATTTCTCGAATTTAGCGGATTGGGACCTTTCGAAGAATTCGGTCGCGACGTGTTCTTTCTGGAACTTGAAAACGACGGGTTGTTTGACTGCACATACTTCTTGAATTTGTGTCGGCGATTCGTAGTCGGATTCGTAGATTTCGAGGTCGTTGCTGGTTTTCCATTGGGCAGTGATGTGGATATAGAAAAAAAGAATGAGGATGAAAATGAAAAATGCGAAGAATGGATTTTCCATTGGTTAGTTATTTAGGAATATTGAGAGGATATATATTTTATCGGTTTTTTGAATCGTGTATAATGGACGCTCTATTTGGAGTCAAGCAAATCAAGTGTGGTTTCTTGTTGTGTTGGTTTGCGATTGATATCACTCAGGATATGAATCATCTCGGTCATCTTGAGCATGTTGCGTTCTAATCTTGCCACTTCGAGTTCTAATTTAGCAATAATGACTTTTTGTTCTTTGACAAGTTGACGTTCCTTTTCTAATTCTGCAAAATAGTTTGTTCGGTTGGAATTTAGGGATTCCAACCATTTCTTGTGTCTGTCGGATTTAATGTGGGTCGCGAAATTGGTTCTGCCGTGGAAGACGTGGTTGTTACAGGGGCAACGGAGACCTTGGGAATATTGATTGAAATATGGGATTTGGTCGATGTAGGAACCATCGGTTGTCATTCCGGGGGAATAATCGTCAGAGTCGGTGATAAGATACATTGTTTTGAGAATTGATTATGTTTTGTGATTTGTTTTATTTGAGAAGATGAAATTGTCAAATAAAAAGTGTTCAATTTTCATACGAGTATACTTATATGAAAATCTTCGATTCGCATTTTTATAATTTATGTGTCTTGTTTCTTGTTATACTATATAGAAAATGAGCGAACTCCTTGAGGAATTAAGAGTATTGGTCGCGGTTGATGTGCAAAACTGTTTTATGTCAAATCTAAATGGCGGTACATTTTTAAATATGAGTGGAAGAAATTTACTTGACCAATACAATAAATCAATTCAACTTACTAATGCTATTAATAAATTATGCAATTTAAATGATTTGATTATATTCACGAGAGATATGCACCCTCTTAATCATATATCATTTGGCACAACATCAAGTGATGATAAATCGGAAGAATATAAAAGCGTAGAAGGACGCCCAATAGACCCAGTTGGTCTTGGAACATGGCCTATTCATTGTAGAGATTCTGAATTGAAATGTAAATCAAGAAAAGATGAAGATATTCCTTACATTAAACCAACTTATACAGATAAAGTCATGTCTACGTTAGAAACTGCATTGGATTCTATAGACACACTGACTGATTTGAGTGAGTCTTTCAAAAAAGTTGCAAAAAATCAAATAAATGCATTTATAGAAAGAATAAAACGACGTAATTTATCAGATTATGTTATTAAAGGAAATGAATTATCTTATTTCTTTTATAATATTCTGGATACAAAATTATGGGATGTTATAAAGCAATTAAACTCTTTCAAACGAGAGGAAGTTATTGCTTTGCAAAAGAATGGAATTGATTCGGAAAAGGGATATACTGATGAAGAACTTGGAATTCCGTCTGAACAAAATCCAAAGGAAATAGATTACAATGGTAAAAAAGTTGTATCATTATGGAAGGGCGAACGTTGCAATCAAGAATCATATTCAGCGTTTAATTATCATCTAGACTATGACGTTACCAACCCATCATCTCCTAAAATTAAAAAAGATTTTAATTCTATTGATAAAAAAAACACAACAGGATTATTTGAATATATACTTAATAAGACAGATGGTAAACCAAAAAAGATTGTAATAACTATTTGTGGTTTGGTAGGAGATGTTTGTGTTATGCACTCTTTTTTACAAGGTATTACATTATGGGAACAAGTATACAAACCATTATTCCCGGAAGGAACTATTTGTCAATTTAAAATAAATTTAGATTCGACTTATTTTTTAGGACTACCCGGAGTCCCTGTTGGATTTGGAAATGAAAGTAATATTCAAAAATACATCGATTTTTATAAAAACCCAGAGAAGACTCCATTAAATTTCAATTTGAATAATTTAACTCAATCTATATTTGTTACTACACCGTATATCAAACCAATGAAACACATTGGAGGTAAAAAATGCAACTGTCCAAAATGCAAAACTAAACGAACAAAAAAGAATATCAAAAATGTCAGAAAGAATAGAAAATCCAGAAAACCTCGCAAATAATACTAACCAACCACATTCCCATTTGAATCCAGAACCTTCGTGCACATCCCCCCTCCTCCAGAAACCGCATTATTCACATATTGCGAATACCGCATCCGCTTACTAATCGACGCATCATTTCCCCCCGTTTTCAACTTCTTATAAAGCACCTGTTTCTGGCAATTCTGATATTCGCAATATTTTTGCAAATCATTACTATTTGCTCCATACATCACATTTCGCATCATCTTGAACTCGATTTCTATATGATGCCATACGATTTGTATATTTTGCAAAATATTATTCATCCTCTAACCATTGTTATTGGGTTTAGCGTTCAAATACACCATACCACAACCGCGGTATTTTGTATATTCCTATCACCCATACATGGACTCGGACCAAGACCAAGACCAAGACCAAGACCAGACCGCATACACCATAAAAACCATCGAATACGACGACGGCGCATTCGACTCCCATATCGACGCCACCTACATCATTCATCTAAAGAACAACGGTCGCGAACCCCGGATTTTCGACGAACTCGCCAAATTCCATCCCACCAATACCATCCATATTGTCTACAACGAAGGATTCCGCCGTGTCGACAAAGGACCCCGGGTAAAAACCACCGTCGACGACCTCACACATACCTACCTCTGGACATTCGAGCATGCCGTATCCCAGAATTACCGCAACATATTGATCTTAGAGGACGATTTCATATTCGGTGAAAATATACAGAACCAGACCAATCAAAAAACTGTATGCGATATCCTGGAATCCCGAAAATCCGAAGACCATGTATTTTTGCTAGGATGTCTGCCTTTTCTGATGATTCCCCGCGACCTCTCGACCTATACCGGAATTACTGCTGGGATGCATTGTGCGATATACAGCGAACAATGTATCCGGAATACTTTAGCGAATCGTGACAAAATCGTCGACTGGGACATTTTCTTTAATTTCGTCTCCGAAACCACCAACAAATACGTTTACCCATCGCCTCTCTGTTATCAGTTGTTTCCTGTGACAGAGAACTCGACCAACTGGGGTATCGAACACGATATACTGATATATTTGACATATATCGTCAAACCTCTCATGCGTTTATTCCGACTAGATAAACAGGTCGAACCGGGATATTCCGTTTTTTACGCAGTTTCCAAAATACTCGGAATCGGACTTTCCTTGTTGGTCCTATATGTGATTGCGGTCTATCCTCTGTTGCAAAACAATGATTCTATTTTTGGACTAATGCGTTCCAGCGTTTTGAATACACAGGTTTTGTCAATGGACACTTTCGACTCGATTTCTTCGAATTCCGTTTCTGAATAAGAAAAACGAGAGGTTGTTTCGCCGGGGTTCAATTCGATTTGCGAGAGTATATGTGTGATATACAACCTCTCGCATCTCGGCAACAGTGCGCGGTATATCTCCTCTCCACCGCAAACAAATACGCGTTTGTTGGAATAAGGATAAACGAGAGGACCTAATACTTCGTCTAAATTTTCTAATTTGGTAAAATAGACATCGTTTGTAGTGATATACTTTTCATCGTATTTTCTCGGTACTCTCGACAACACGATATGGATTCTACCAGGGAGAGGACGAGAATTCGGTAGAGATTCGAATGTTTTGCGACCCATCACCAGTATGTGTCCCTCCGGTAAGGTGGTCATTTCGCGGAAAAATCGCATGTCCTCTCGACAATTGAACGCCAACCTCTGATTCCCCGATGCATCGGTTATTCCAATAATTCCATCTTTGTTCATTGCAACTATCAATTCATAGTTGATGGCGTCCATGTCTATTTTGAATATATTCTCGCTAGATTTCATATTATTTGGTCGAAAGAATGTTCAAGAAACTAGCAGCAATATTGGTCGGGTTATTGGTGTTTGACGCGGTTTACTTCCAATTCACATATAGCGGGTTTAGTAAGATGGTTCAGAAAGTCCAGGGGTCTCCCATGACGATGCGCATCGAAGGCGCGGTCGTCTGTTATTTGGCATTGACCGGACTCCTCTATTATTTCATTGTGCGAGAGGGTAAGTCGCCGAATGACGCTGCCCTTCTGGGATTAGGGACCTACGCGGTCTACGAGACGACGAGTTATGCCTTGATGAAGAATTGGGAATTGCAGATTGCTGTCATGGATAGTTTGTGGGGAGGCGCGCTGTTTTATTTGGTCGCCTCTGTGGTGTATTGGTTGAAGGTCTAGTCATTCGGTCTATTCATTCGGTCTATTCATTCGGTCTTGTCATTAGACAATCATCGTGTATCCTCTCCTATGTCTTGCTAAATTGCAAAGATATATGCACGACGACAGGATAAACAAGAACGCCGAAACGAATAGAATCGGCAAAAATAGATTGTGATGGTCGAGAGGAGTTGGGGTTGGTTCCGATAGAATCTGCGTCGAGCGTAACCACTCATCCACCTCTCGACTATGCGAACCCCGGTTGGTTCGGAAATCGTACAGATCGTACGTGAATTTGGTAGGGGTGTTTTTAGCGTCGAATTCTAGGTGGAATACAATATTGTAGAGGTCGTTGAAATGGTTTCGCCATTTCGGCATGTCGATGCCATATGCGCGAATCATATCGACAATCTCGGTGTGTTCCCAGACAACGAGAATTTGTTCTGATGTTGAGAGGTTGATATCATGCAAGAGTCGGCGATAGTCACCGATGCAATATGCCCTACGTAGACTCCGGCATATTTGCGAAATATCTACGCTATCGCTCCGAGATTTTCTGTAATATTTGGAACAGATAGTCGACGAAGGTATGTTTTGATTTATTGCTAAAGCAGTCAAATACATTCGCTGGGATTTCTGACAGGAATAGGAATAGGTGGATAGATGAGTGGAGATGTTGACGCATGCACGTGTTTCAGAGAACCCGGAGGTGTAAATAGCGAGAGGTTGATTTAGGTGGATACGCGGCAAAAAATAATTGTGCCAGTGGTTGGCGCGTTCGTATCCTACATCGCTACAACATGAACTATATCTATGAGGTTTATCACAATGACGGATGAACCATATGGATTTTGATGCGGCAGGTATGATAGATAATAGTAAAAACAAGAGGGTCATTCTATATTTGTGGCAAAAATTATTTAGGGATTTATGGACTAAATAATGTTTGATTTATTTCTTTTGATTCTTGGTTTTGCGAGACTTGCGTCCTTTCTTTAATTGCTTCTTGGATTTCTTGGTTTTGCGCTTTGGTTTGCCGCCCCGTTTTTTAGCATTTATCAAACTATCAAATTCATCTATTCCTACCTTCCAATCCTCACTTACTTTTATTTCTTTTTGAGTCAACAGATTTTCTATTTTTTTACTACCATCCTCATACAATTTTAATTTAAATTTTACATAATTATCCTTTATGTTGGATACAAACTCTTTAGCATCTCCGGAGTTGGATGATTCGATTCTTAAACCTTCAAGTATAAGAGGTACTTTATTAAATTCTACTTCAACTTCTGTTTTGATACCGTCGTCCTTCATAATTGAAACTGGATTAGAATACACAATTATACAAAATAACCACATATTAACAATTTTTGCGAACGAATTACCATTCCAAACTAGAAATCAACCCCATGCCACCGATGCATCTCCGCACATTGTTCATCCGGTTCTAGACCCCACCTCTCGTAAAACGCCTCCAAATCATCATCCGATTTGAACGCAACCCGTTTCCCTAAATCATTCACAATACCTCCCCCATCTTGAATTCGGGACGCCCAAATCGGCGTCCCCGCACAATAATACAACCAATTTTCTCCTAAATATGCCTCTCGAACCTTCTCCGGCAAAACACCCAAAACATATTTCGCTAAATCTTTTGCCTCTTGTCGGATAGGATACTGACTTACCTGCTGCAAATAGTTTCTCGGGGGTCCCTGAACTGCCTGCGTCTGGTGCCGATCGTCTTTGTATAAAACGACAAACCTCTCGCTTTTTCCTAAATCTTTCGTATCCCGAATTGCTAAAGTTCCGACGACCGTTCCAATCAGAAGCGGGTCATTCGTCTCTTTCCATTCCGCGTAAAATTTGTCTAAATGTCGTTTGAACTTCGGATTGCACTCTTCATAGAACTCGCCATACAAATTCCGGACCCAATCCCAGACTTCCGATCGAAACCCGGAATGGTAGAGTTCGTACGCCCAGAAGAGTGCCTCCTCTCGACATCTTGCTAAAAGAGCAAACTGCAAACTATATTCGACTTGATAAAATTCGTATAAATACCGCGTGAATACTGGTTGAATAGAGGATGCCATTTTTGCTAAATATTTCGGTGTTTGGATTCTGCCGGTGAATACTCCTAAATCAAAAGCGTTTCAATTTTGAAAATACGGTGAAAGAAAATTGAATGTCTTTCCTTCCCTAAATGAGAAGGAACATAATCCACTGCCAATTATTTTGCTAAACTTTTCAAACCTTCGTCCCCAAATATGTCAATCCTATCTTCTTTCCTAAACCTTATTCAAAAAACAGTAATCGTACTGTTCATTTTCCCAGCAGCGTTCAAACTCGTCGAGTTTGTTCACCGGTTCGTTCGCCAATTCAACCAAATGCAAACATCGCTAAAAGAAACCGACGAGAGCATCCACCAACTTCGCGAATCGATCGAAGACTTACGCGTTCAAATGGCAGATCACAAACGAATGATCGAAGACCAAATGACCGAGACCCTGAATATCAAGCAACAACTTGTCGACCAGAACCTCCATGCGATCGATACATCAAAGGAAATCGAAGAAGTCTACGATTGTCTTGACCTCCTCGACGACCGTCTCCTCGAATTTGGTCGTATGCACAAGACGAAAAAGCAACTTCGCCGTGAAAAAAAAGAAATCGAGATGCTCGACCAGAAGAACCCTGCCGAGGAATGCTTCGACGAATTCATCGCGGACTGTCTCGTCTACGACCCCGAAGAAAAGATCGACAAAAACGAATTGAAAACCCTATTCCGAGAATGGTGCGACAAGACGCATCAAAAAATTCGTACCACCGAAGTTGAACTCGAAGGATACATGTTACGCAATTTCGGACCTCCAACCGAACCCGATAATGGAAGTCACGGTGTAGAAGGGAACAACACCACCAAAAATTCTACGAAGGTACGTCGTAAGGAGAACAGTAGCAGTGTTTGGATGGGTCTCAAACCCAAATCCACCCTCAGATCGAAATAACATACGAAAAATTGAATATTGTATGCTTGTTGTAATAGTAAATATAAATACCTTTTTCTTGCATTCAACACACCATGTCTGTCTTCTTGTTGATTTTCTTTGCTGCCTTCCGCATTACATCGTCGGAGATACTGGTCATGTTCGAAGTGTTACGGTATATCAACCCGGTGGAATTGTTGATAAAAACGCCCAATGTGTATAACGTGTCCGTTTGCAATCAAACCTTCGAATATATGAGATGAAAATTGAAATCATATCAAATATAACAGAACATACCGCAAATCATTCTCGACTTTCCATTATTCTAATACAACATGAGTACTCGAATTATTCTTGCCAATTTTATGGTGTGTTACATAATGGTATTTGTCATCAGTCTCTTAGTTCGCATAGTGTTTCATTTGATGAAAATATATGTAAATAACCCACCCGATAATGTAAATGTTTACAAACGCCGAATGCGAATGCATGTTTATTCTCTGTAGTAACACCTTCCCTCTAACACAAAAATTAATTCAAACTATGAATGCACATATTGTACAACAGGCGGTTCTGTAAATATACTAGCAAAAACTGTGTGCTGTAAAGAAGCGACAAAAAGAAGAAAGCAAATCCCAATTTTTTAGTGACGCCGGTGTACACAATTCCGATGAAGATGATGGCGAAAAAGACGATCGCTAAAACCGACAGAATGTAGAAGTAAACACAATATTTATCACTGATAGGTCCGACAAGATTGTTGACAACGCCAGAGAGGTTTGTTGAATCACCAACAGACGCAGGTTTCGTTGAGACGGGAGATGGAAGAGAAACAGGAATGGTGCTCATTTCGGTAATATATATTTATCTAATATTTTAGCGTCTGTATGTCTGGACATTAGACAGTCATGCTAAATATACATAAATATATGCAACGATAGTATATATTTTTCAGAACATCAGAACATTATGGAAAGCAACACATTATGGCGAATCATCAATAAACATTTCGAGGACAATCCGCAATATCTCGTCGCACACCATCTCGAATCCTATAATGATTTTTTCCATAAAGACATTTTCGAAATCTTCAAAAACCAGAACCCAATTCAAATCACTTCCGCATTTGACGAAAAAATCGGGGATTTCAAGCACAAATGCAATCTCTATGTCGGTGGTCGAACAGGGCGTCGTCTCTATTTCGGCAAACCCATGATTCATGATGCAGACACCTCAACCGCGAATGGTAATGCGAGATCCCATTATATGTACCCCAATGAGGCGCGTCTTCGTAATATGACGTACGGAATGACCGTGCATTATGACATCGAGGTTGAATTCATCGATATTTTGGAACCGGGAGAAGCGCCGTATGTTGTCGGACCGGAATTCTTGGACGAAGAGGAAATCGCTAAATTGGGTCAAATCGGAGGACAACCATTGGACGAATCTGAAATCGATTACTCTTCCGACTTCCAACGCGATGCAACCGAAACGCAGCATAATTACAAGTCAGATGGTGGCGATTATATTATGAAACTACTGGAGCAAGACCAAAAAACGGACGGTGGTGCGAGGAAAGCAAAAGAACCTGCATTACAAGGCGATACAGAAGAAGGACAGGGAAAATTAGAGAAAAAGAAGAAACACGATAAACAGGTGGAAGCATCGCGAAGACAAGTCAAACTAACAACCGCGATGGCAGCAGCGACAAAAGAGGCACAAGCACGGTCGGTTACTGGACAAGGTCAGGCACAGACCGGGTCTGTTCAGAGGCGCCATGTTCTCCTAAAGAAACTCTATTTAGGCAAAATCCCCATCATGGTGAATTCCGATTTTTGTGTTTTGAATGGCATGTCACGTGAACTCAAACACGCATTCGGCGAATGTCGTAACGACCCAGGTGGATATTTCATCATCAATGGCAAAGAAAAAACCATATCTGTCCAGGAGAAATTCGGAGATAATATGCTGTATATCCGAAAGGGTAAAACTGTCCAAGGAGGCAACGATGACGACACCGTCGACGACTACCTCTATTCCGCAGAAATCCGCTCCGTGTCCGAAAACGTGGCAAAACCGAAACGCACCATGTCCGTGAAACTCATGTCCCCCAGCAAAAAATTTACCAACCGCAATTTGATGGTATTCATTCCCAACGTCCGTGCCCCCATTCCTCTCTTCATCTTGTTCCGTGCCCTCGGTGTCCTCTCGGACAAAGACATTATTTCGATGTGTGTCTTGGACCTCGACAAATACGATTTTATGCTGGACCTGTTCGAACCCTCTGTCCACGACGCCGGACCAGTTATGCAGCAACATACTGCCCTCAAATTCATCGGTGAATTGACGAAATTCCATAACGAGAAATACGCGCTCGAAATATTGACGGATTATTTTTTGCCGCATGTAGGGGAGACGAATTACTTGGAAAAGGCATATTATTTGGGGTATATGGTGTTCCGTCTCTTGTGCGTTTCGATGGGGTTAGAGGCGCCGACCGACCGCGACAATATCAAATACAAACGACTCGAACCGTTCGGCACCCTGTTCAACGACCTCTTCATGGAATACTATGTGATGCAGCAAAAGCACATATTCCAGGAGTTCGACCGCCGGATTTATTTCAACAATTCGACGTATGAGCACGATTTGCCGTCGCTCGTTTTCGCGAATTACCGCGAGATATTTGGCGAGAGGATCGTCGACCAGGGAATCAAGAAAGCGTTCAAAGGTGGGTGGGGCGCGCAGGCACACACTCGGCGAGTAGGTATCGTCCAGGATTTGAACCGCCTCTCGTTTAATTCTGCGATTTGCCATCTCCGCAAAATCAATCTGCCTCTCGACTCTGGATCAAAAGTAGTGGGACCGCGTATTCTTCATAGTTCTCATTGGGGGTATTTCGATTTCATCGACACGCCAGATGGTGCAAATATTGGTTTGCATAAAACATTTGCTATCACTGCGTATATGACCCGCGGGTATTCGCGCGAACATATTATTGCATGGATGCGCGAGAACGTTGACATGCATCCCATCACCGATTTTACGCCGATTGTCCTCTCGACCATGACGAAAGTCATTGTGAATGGGCACTGGGCAGGGGTCGTTGATACCCCGTTTGAATGTGCGAGCAAGATGCGGTTTTATCGTCGGAATGGACTCATACCTCTCCATACCAGTGTGGCGTTCAATATCCGTAACAATGCGATAGAAGTCTACACCGATGCGGGGAGATTTTCGCGCCCGATTTTCTACAAAGACGACATCTCCGGAAAATGGGCATTCTCCCTGTCAAAACAAGTAGTTGCAAAACTAAAAGCAGGCGATTTCAATTGGGAAGAGATGGTTACTGGGTTCAATGACAAACGGGCAGACATGAAAGGCAAATATGCAATTAACGACATTGTTATCCGTAATCTTGCCGATCTTTATCCAGGAGTAGGAGAGGAGAAAGACCCCTCCAAATTCGATAAATTTTTGACGCAGAAAGCAGTCGTCGAATACATCGACCCAAACGAGACGGAGCATGCTCTTATTGCACAGAACTGGAAAGACTGGGAGAATAACCCGGATAAACACGCCAGATACACGCATATGGAGATCCATCCATCGTTCTTGTTTGGAATCATGTGTAATCAGTCGATTTTTGCAGAAACCAACCCTGCCGTGCGTATCAGTTTTTCGTGTAGTCAAGGTCGGCAAGCGTGCTCTGTCTACCACTCGAATTTCCATGTTCGCATGGACAAGACTGCCATTGTCCTGAATTACGGACAGACCCCGCTTCTCAAATCGCGACTTCTGCAACATATTGATAAAGAGGAGCAACCGTGTGGCGAGAATGTGATTGTGGCGATTATGTGCTATACGGGATACAATGTAGAAGACGCGATTTTGGTGAATGAAGGGTCGATTAAACGCGGTCTTTTCAATACGACCTATTACTCGGTGTATTCGGAGCATGAAGAGAGGACAAAATCGCAATCCGGAGGACAAGACGGAGGTCTCGTCGTCGACAAACGATTCACGAATATCGAATCTGAACCGAACGTGATTGGATTGAAACCCGGGCACGATTACAGCAAATTAGACCAAAATGGTTTGATTCGGGAGAACACTCCGGTCGACGACAAGACCATCATTATTGGATACACGTCAAATAGTGCGACCAAACCGGATGTGCGTGTCGATGGGTCGAAAACGACGAAAAAAGGGCAACTCGGTGTTGTCGACAAAGCATTTATCACGGAAGGCGAAGAAGGCGAGAGGATAGCGAAAGTACGGATTCGCGAAGTCCGTATTCCCAATATCGGGGACAAAATGGCGTCGCGTGCGGGGCAGAAAGGTGTCGTCGGACTCGTGATTCCCGAGGCAAATATGCCTTTCACGAAAGACGGATTGAAACCCGACCTGATTATCAATCCTCATGCTCTCCCTACCCGTCAAACCATCGGACATTTAGTGGAATGTTTGATTGGCAAAGTCTGTACCATGTATGGTGGGTTCAGTGATTGTACGGCATTCAACAATGAAGGGTCAAAAGCAGCAACCTATGGACGCCTGTTACCAGAAGTCGGATTCCATAGCAGTGGATACGATATTCTCTATAATGGCATGACCGGCGAGCAAATCGAGACGGAGATTTTCATTGGACCGAATTATTACATGCGGTTGAAGCACATGGTGAAAGACAAGATTAATTACCGCGCTTTAGGACCCCGGACCGCACTGACAAAACAACCAGTTTCCGGGCGCGCAAATGACGGCGGATTACGTATTGGCGAGATGGAGCGTGATGGTGTGTTGGGACATGGCGCGTGCGAGTTTTTGCGGGAGAGTATGATGGAACGCGGGGATGAATACCAGATGGTGGTTTGCAATACGACGGGTGCGATTGCGATTTATAACCGTGCTCGTGACTTGTTCATGAGTCCGATGGCAGACGGTCCTCTCCGCTTTTTTCGTAGCGAAACCGGCAAAGGATTTGCGCTCGATACGATGACCAAATACGGTCGCAGATTTAGCGTGGTCTCGATTCCTTATTCTCTCAAATTATTGATTCAAGAACTAGCAGCAATCAATATTCAGTTACGAATCGTGACAGAGGATAATTTGCAGCAAATTGATTCGATGGCGTTTTCGGACAATATGAATCGTCTGACACTGAATCCGGAGATGACGCCGGAGAAACTGGTGAAGGAAATGGAACGTGCACTGAGGACGGGAGAGTCACCGGTTCGAACACCTCGACCTCTCAATGCGACGGAAGAAAAAGAGTACGACAAGGAGCAGAAGGCGAAAAAAGAGCAACAAGAAAGAGAACGAGAGAAGCGAGAGAGAGAGGCGAAAGAGAAGGAACAATATTCTCCTTCTTATTCTCCTGGTTCGCCTGCGTATGGGTCGCCTGCTTATCCAGAGGGATCGCCTGCGTATGCAGAGGGATCGCCTGCTTATCCAGAGGGTTCGCCCGCTTACCCAGAGGGGTCGCCTGCGTATGGGTCGCCCACTTATCCAGAGGGATCCCCTGCCTATGTTCCACCATCAGAATTTGAATCAGAACCCTCAACGTCATTGCCTGATTCGGAAAAGACTCCGACTTTAGGGGGATCAGTCCATTCTGTATCGGATTTTGAATTGGGCGAGCAAGTATATTTTACCCGGTCAGTTGATTTAGGTTTGCCGCAAAATCATCCTTGGCAAATCGCGAAGAAAGGTGGGTCGTTGTTGACACTCACCACAAACCGGGAGTCAATGATGGGCGGGTCATATGCAAACGTGACGAATTCGGATTTAGTGCAGATTGCAAAACCGAACGAGTTGATGAAATATGACGTTTTTAACCAGTGGGAAGAACACCGCGCGGGGGCGAGACAACAAATGCTGGACCAGCAACAGTACATGGCACAACAACCTATAATGCAGAATCCGATGTCTCAAGTTCCGCAAATCAATATTAAGATGGTTGGGGGAAACGACTTCTCTAAGGGGGAAGAATCGGGAAATGGAGGTTCTGGGTCGGATAGTAATAGTATATCTGTTTCCGGGGGTGTGACAGATTCCAATGCGTTCAATAGTTTAGTGATTCCACCGAGTATGAAAGGCGGAGATTCCTCTTCTAAGAAAGACGACCCACCGAAGAAATCAAGCGAGAAGACAATTCTCGGAGGGTTATCAGATTTTGGAAGTCTGGTAATCAACAAAATCATGTAAAAAATTGAATTCGCAATATGTTTATGAAACGACATAAACACATTCCATCTAATTTTATAGTATAATTTCAACAACACAACAACTCGAAAATGGCATCCAATAACCGCGTCCAGACTTTCTACAATTCTCGCACCAATCTCCTCCAAATCCTCGAAACAATCGGGTACGAAGTCGACCATTACGCCGGATTTAGCGTGAATGAAATCGACGAGCGAATGAAGACCATGCAACTCGATATGGAACTCCGGAAACCGACAGGAGAAACTGCCTATGTCAAGTATCTTTGCGGTAATAAGGCACCGACAAAGATTCTTAATGCAAAACTCCTCGACCAAATCATCGAAGACTTGTTCGTCAACTCCGATACTTTAGAGAAAGGCGACACACTTATCATCATCATTGACGGCGAACCGAACGATTCCATGCACGACCGACTCAGATACTTGTATGACCACGACGGATATTTTGTCGTATGTCACAATATCGCGCGTCTCCAGTTCAATATTTTAGAACACGAAAAAGTGCCAAAATCCGAGGTGGCGACCGATGAGGAAGTCACCGAAGTGATGCGAAAGTTCAATATGACTACGCGTAAACAGTTCCCCGAGATTGGCAGATTCGATCCAGTATCTTTAGCACTATGTTTGCGCCCGAACCAAATCTGCAAGATTCATCGCCCTACCCCGACCGCAGGTACGTCCATGTTTTACCGTGTTTGTGTGTAAATCCATTCATGTCTAACCCCCCATATGACTAGATGTTCAGATCCGACCTTGTTTATAGCGTATTATCGTGTATGATATTATATAATAATCATTTTTTACATAATATGTCCGAATTAGATGTAAACGCGACAATGGTTGATGGGAATAAGCAGTTGCAATATAATTCGAATGACTGGTTTTATATGAAACGGAATAAGGGAGATGAGTGTGATCCAGGAATGGACAATTCGGAGTTATGTTATAAAAATAAGTGCGCGGTTACTACGTTGCAAACGTCTACGGACGATCTCGGCGCATCCATGATGAAATACAAGGATGCGACGATGTTATATAACCGCGAATTACTTTTTATGGTAAACATTTTGGCAGGACTCGTTCTTATTTGCTACTACGTCTATGTCAATCAGTCCGCGATTCCTTCGCCTGCAGGGGTGTTAAAGAGCGTCGGGTCGGCAAGTTCATGGACGAGTAATTTGGCAATGAGTCCTTCGTCTGCGATAGCAACCGTCGCAAAATGAATTTGGTATATAGACATCAATGCAAAAATAAAATGGAGGAATATTATAATTAACTGCTACGATGTCGTCTTATTGTGATATAGAGAAATTAAAATCCGACAGTAAAAATCATCCATTTTTTACAAAACGACTCAGTAATTGGACAAAAGGTCCAAATGGGGCGAACGGTTGCGAACCTATAAATGGCAACACCTCTTCATTAAGTCAAACGAGTTGTTTGACAGATCCCGAAGTCGCATGTTATTCTAGTTATGTGCTTGGGTCGACAAGGGATAAACTGGATTCTTCCTTGGTGAATATTTACCAACCACAGAACTCTCCTGCGTCTACATTTGATTCAAATTATCAGACGACGATGCTTACCGGCGTTCTATGGGCAGCATTAGGAACCACTGTTCTCTATTATGCATTTACAAAAATATAAAATTATTATATGTTTAGAAGAAAATGGAACCGACATATCATGATTTATCTTTACCAAAATTAAATTACAGCGCGTTTGTTCGTCGCGACGGAATCAACCCCACAAACAATCAGGGGATTACGAATGATTATTCGGCAAAACCCGAACCATTCACTGCGAATTTCAATCCAGACGCCCCTTCCAAAATGGATATGACAACCACAAATATTGTGAAGAATAATTTGGTGCTTGACCGCAAAAATATGCTTACCGATCCGAATGCGGATTACTCGTCAAGAGTGTCCGACCCATATGGTTACGGATACACATCGTCGTTAAACGAGGCGCGGAACCAAGATGCGAAGGATATATTGATGCAGGAAAGTACGATGTTTACTCTTGCTGCGATTGCGGGTGTTTCTATTATAGTTGCCGGACTCTTGTTTACATCTTCGTCAGATGCATTGCCTCCCACACCTGCTCCATAGGGGAGTCCACTGTTTTGATAAGACTCTAGACGATGATAAAACGTAAATATATAATATATATTTAAACGAATGTCGAATTATACTGCTACGAATTTTTATAATGACGAATTGAGTCGATTACACGAAAAACAACAAAACACAAACATTATATTGAATTCGCAAGAACGATTGGCAATGTTGAATGATAGTTATCGCAAACGATACGCGAGGTATGTGCAGATATTAATGGTTCTGGTATTATCTGTTTTACTTTATTTAGGAGTTGTATTATTGCAAAAACAATTTCCTGCTATCCCTCAATTCGCGGTAGATGGTGTAACTATAATCTTGATATTTTTGGTTGTTCTTTACATATTTAGCGTCAGTATTGAGTTATATAGTAGAAGTCTCTTGAACTACGATGAATTAGACATCCCTGCCTACGATGCATCGGGGGTGGATGTTTCCGATCTAGCAGCAAAGGGGCAGATATTTGGGTCTCAGGGTGCAGGTGCAGGAGTCTGCGTTGGTCCACAATGTTGTCCCGGATATTATGATAGCGGGAACAATGTTTGTATGTCGTCCTCTATAACCATACCTCCTTTGACAACACCGTCTTTGACTACGTCTTCGCCAACAACCACTCCGTCTTTGACCACGACGTATTCGCCAACAACCACTCCATCTTTGACCACGACGTCTTCGCCAACAACCACTCCGTCTACAACCACTCCGTCTACAACGACAACGATACAAACTTTCACCACATTAGAATACGAGAAGATTGAAACTGCATATACAGACACCAAGTTTGATAGTCCGACATTGAAGCGTGAACCGAACGCAAATAATGTGAAACCTTTGCAAAATTTAACGGGTTTAACCTATTCATCGTTTTAATGTCTAGTCGTATTTTTTGTTGCTATAAGATAACTGCTCGGGCAGTTATCGGAGGGCAACGGAAAATGCAACTAGTCATATACGATGGTCATATGGGTATTTGCCCATATGACCAGACGTTAATGTCTAGTCGGATGGGAAAATCCCCATATGACCAGACGTTTAGATAAATAGTCAAAGAATTGGACCGAATAGGTTGTCCATATAGTAAAGGTTATCAAATGACAATATATAATAAATGACACAACCATTATCAGCAATCGAATATCAAACAAAAACGATTCAAAATGAGATACCGGAGATTGTTGGAAAAACCAACAATTATGCCGAGAAGTCGAATTACCAAATGGAAATGTACAATTCTATCAAATTCTTAAATCAGGCATTTTTGGTATTTTATGTCATTCTGTTCACGGTTATTCACGTTTTGCTTTTGGTACAGTATATTCAAGGGGTTAAACGCGATGAAATCGCAGATACCGTTTGGTTGACCATCTTGTTTTGGTACCCCTATTTGATTTATTATTTAGAGAGGACGATTTATTTCTGCATCACCTATTTCTTGTCCCTGATATACGGAAAAACATACGTGTATCAATTTGACAAACTTCTTCTTTTCACTGATTTTTATGCAGACCCGGGAATGCATAAACCAACCGGGGTGTTAACCGCATAAAAATATGGGGGTTTATTTGTGTATTTTATTGTACAAATAAAACATGGATTACAATACGCTAAAACGGATTTGCATCCTGAACATCGTCATCATCAATCATTCCGCCTTGTCTATCCGATTCATAGGATATGCGGATACCTGCCCACAACTTACCTTTCTTGTTATTCTTGAACTTCTTGTCCATTTCTGCCTGGACTTCCTTCGCATTGGGTCCGCCACGCCGTCCATAAGAGTTCTCATACCATCCCTTGAATTCCGCATTCAACTCCGTCTTGGTAATCGACCCCTCAGGGTCAACCACAACACGCTCCGCAATGAATTCCGCAATGCAATCCTGACTCTGGCGATAGGCATCACGAGCAGAAATCACTTCGGTGCAGTCCGGGACACGACCTTTGTTCGCAAATGCGCGGTCAATCAACATCGACGCGAACACCTCTTTCCACGTCTCCATGCGTTTCGAAATCGTACGGTCAATCAAGAACTGGTAAGGAGCATCTGGGTCTCCCTCGACCGGGTTGTCGGTGAATCTAGATTTGAAATTGACCACACGGACACGGCGCCAGATACCGTGGTCATTTCCCTCAATCTCCGGCAAATAGTTCGTGCAAATGACTAAATTGAACTGCGGATGGAACTTGACCATTTTGCCTGAATACAGCGCACGACCCTGCAACTCATCCTCACCACTCGAGTATTCCTTGATCACTCCCTCATTCAGTCGCTCACCTTTCTGTGGTTCCTGGGCAACTGCCATGCGTGTCCCTTTCAATTCCATGATTTCCGGGGTCGCGCTACCGACTTTCCCACGACGATCGGTCAACATATTCACCGGCACCGTTCCCTTGTATTCACCTAAAACCAAATCCATGAGTTTAATGAGCACGGATTTACCGTTCTGACCGCCGCCGATGTAAATGTTGAATGTCTGTAGTTCTGCAATCAATCCGGTCATGGTCGCAGCAAGATGATTCCACATATATTCATAGAGTTCGCGGTTCGGGTCGGGGAACAGTTTGTGCATGAAATCCTGGATTTCGTTGATGATCGGTTGATGGGTCGCGGCATTGATTGGTACATAGTCAATATTCGTGCATTTGGTCAAGTAGTCGTCCGGCGCGCCACGGCGGAACAGGTCTTCCTTCTTCGTCGCAGTGAAATCGACGACACCATTCTTGAAGCAAATCAGGTAGACATTCTCGTCCAACTTCTTCTCGAAATCGGGGTCGTGGAATTTGTGTCGCGCCTCTGTCATGATGTTGTTGATATCGCCCGTCGACCCGAGACGCTCACACACCTTCGCCAACTTCTCACAGAATTTTTGCAGTTTCTTGATTTTGCGCGGGTCTTCGTCTTCCGGCAGAGTCTCATTCAACGCAAAATATTCCATCAGTTTCTTGGTGTAAAGCGCGCGCAACTTCTCGGTGATTTCATTGCGGAGTCCGACGCCGGCATCAATTTGTACCCACCGGGGTTCGACGAATTGATACCATTTGTTGCCCTTGATATCGACGCAAACATACTCGTCGCCGAACATAGAATACAGGACTTCTGCTAGGTCGACGTCGGTGGTGCCTTTGCGGTCAATCGCCTTCGACTCCACATTCACGTCCTCGTACCCACCGAGAGCACGTTCCAACACTGCCTCCGCAACTTTGGTTTTCACCTCGCGGTATTTTTTGGGCGTGTCTGCTTTGCACCAGTAGGCAATCGACTTTTCGCTCACCCCGTCCTCTCGCCACTCGAAAGAGTCCCATTTTTCCTTGTGTTTGTCGATATCGTCGAAATTAAACCCGGATGATTTTGCACTAAATGCCATCCAAACGATAAACAAATCCGGCGACATGTGTTTGAGTGCCATTCCGACTCTTATCCATTCGCTATACGGGTCGTAACGGTTGCTTGATAATGCAAGCGTCAACCAAATCACCTCGTTCCATTTCAATCTATTTTGCTGGTGATTATCCTGTATAAATTCTTCGATCAATGCATCCAACTCTTCTCTTGTCCTAACTTTCAAAACCGCGTCTGTATATTTTAGAGATTCCATTCCTGGGGTTGTAAAAATAGTTCGATTTTCAGTTGTTGATGATTTCATAGCACGACGACCAGGCGATTCAATTTTCTGTAATTCGCGTACAAATTCTCCGCGATACGAAAATACCGGATGGGTTTTGCAACGTGCGGACAATTCGTGGACCAAAATCGACCAATTCGGCGACCAATCTGGATCTTCCGTCGACCTCGAATCATAGGTCGGTTGTCCGTCGGTCGGGTCGTATCCGACTGTATAAACCTGTGTCAAATGATACGGTTCGCATCCTGGTTTGGTAGACCCATACATCTGCCAATGCGTACTCCCATCACTAATCCCCTTATCCAGAACACTATCCCAAGTATTTGTGATGGGAAAATCTGCGAGGAGTTCCGGCAGTTTCTTAATCATCCTAGCGCGCAGCAAAACCTGCATATCGCGTTCAGCAGAGATGCCGATGATAATATGAATCCCGTCTTTCGTGATGTTTTTATCTTCTACGCGATTGACGGTTCTCTTTTCAAGAACGTAAATCTTATATGCAGACCGTTCGTCAAAATCGAAAATGCGCGATAATTCATCGATATACGCTTCAATTAAAATGACCAAATGATCTTTTGTGTATTGCCGTGTGGTTGTTTCATATGGAAATCGAAAGTCGAAATCCACCAAAATAGGTCCATTATTCGGTAACTGCGCCTCCGTTAGAAATTCTAGATTCCCCTGCTCTAGAACTTCTTTGCAGTACCGATTTAATAATCCGGCGTAATCCAAATCAGGGACACAGAACACCCCTCCATATATTCGATTCTCAACATCATGGTTTGCAATTCGGTAATTGGTAACACTTTCTTTCGAGTCTTTGTCGGTTTTTCTAAATCGAGTTATGTAATGGAAATCCCGAGCAATATCTTTTGATTCTCTCAGTAAAGCAGTAGCGTTAATAAACGGAGGTGTGAAATTATCAGGAGTTACGAGTGGAAATACTATATTGGACATTTATTTTGATGTTGATGGTGTTTCTTTGAACCCGGTTGTATAATAATGAGTAGTATATTTAACTCGTTTGATGAAAAACATAATATGCCTAGTATGTAGCAGATAATTTTGCGATTTTATTCTATTTTTTATTTTTGTTCATTTTCGTTCATTTTATGCGCAGAAAGTAATGCAGTGAATGAGAAATCGCGTAGAAAATTGATTACTATGAAAACAAATTAAACAGGTATAAATATAAAGTATAACTGCTATATTATTAACCAAACTATTCAAAAATGAGATTCTGTGTCAATTGCAATAATAAATTGTATACAAGTCTACACAACGACCAGTCAGATAAGTTGGTTTATTATTGCCGCAACTGTCAATATGTCGACGAAGAGATAGGTGAAGAGGGTGTAGTGGTCTTAAATACGCAATTGAAGAAAGGGGAGCAGAGGTTTAATCATATTATCAATCGATACACAAAAATGGACCCGACCCTTCCGCGTATCTACAATATGCATTGTCCGAACACGGCATGCAAAACCAATGTTGACAATGTGGAGAAACCGGAGGTAATTTATATGCGATATGACGACGAGAACATGAAGTATTTGTATTTGTGCACAACGTGTGATTCGATTTGGAAAACGGACGACCGAAAATAAATCGGTTACCAAATGCAAGTGTACCCGATAAAACACGGTTACCAAATGCAAGTGTACCCGATAAAACACGGTTACCAAATGCAAGTGTACCCGATAAAACACGGTTACCAGACTGTAAATAATTCTGCAATAAATATAATAATCCAATAACCCCACAATAAAAATTGAACATTAATTTTTATTGTGTCGAATCAATTTAGAAACAATCAATTGATATTGTATATTTAAACGACCGCACATCAAACCAATATGTCTGACGCCGAATATTCTGCATCTGGTTCTGATTCCGATTCGGAATCCGACATGGAACTTAAATCTAAAAATAGAAAACAAAGTAAGGTTGCTGCGAAAAAGGCGACTAAAATTGCGAAACCTGGGTCCGATGACGAAGACGATGATAATTTAAGTGCAGTAGGTTCAGACTCCGACGAAGAAGAGTCGTTAGCGGAAAGCAAAGACGATTCGGATATCGATGATATCAACCCAGAAGATATGGACGAAGACGCTATATTCGCGGACGTCGCAAAACCATTCTCTCAAAAGGAAGACGACGAATTTCAATTTGGGTTTGATTCTGGTAATGAAGAGGAATCGGATTTAGACGACGACGACGAGGATGGCACGCAGTATCTGCAAAAACTCGACGAATCCGTGAAAGAGCAGACGATTGCAAATCATCATCCGGAGTTGATTATTCATAATTACGACGAAGTGGAAGCGCTCAGTACGGTTGTTCGCGACGAAAGAGGCGTAATCATCGACCCGCTTCATAGGACTTTGCCGTTTCTTAGTAAGTACGAAAGAACGCGAATATTAGGCGAACGCGCCAAACAAATCAATGACGGAGCAAAACCGTTTGTCGAAGTAGACGAATCCGTCATTGATGGTTACCTGATTGCGTTGAAAGAGTTGGAGGATAAGAAGTTGCCGTTTATCATCAGACGTCCGCTTAATCATGGCGCGAGTGAATACTGGAAACTAAGGGATTTGGAGTTTATTTAGTGCCTAGATATTAGGTATTCGACGGAGACAAATAATAATCTTTATCCAAGTTCGTTTCTGACATCGGAGGATACTCTTCTCTATCAATTTGTGTTGTCCATATGACTAGGACATTCGTACTGCTATCATAAATGCACAGTTACTTTTACTAGTAAAGATTATGATATCCAAAATACATAAACATTTTTCAAGACGTATATTAGTTATCCATTAACGGAAAATGATTTATTTCACGCTACCATCTTCGCCGTTTAACGTATTTCAAAATATAAAAATTGACAAAAGACACGATTTCCCTCCAGTTTTTATATCGCAAAGTCTATGCGGTTACATGAACGACATAAAGGAGAAAATCACATCAAGAGAAAAAGAATGGGATTTTTATAAAAAGTACACAAATCCATATGAATACATACATTCGATCGTCCCGCAAAAGAAAAAATCGGTTTCTAAGTACAAACCGATTTCGCGGTCGTATTTTAAAATGCTAGAGATGATTGCAGAATTCAACCTAGATACACCGGTGCTTGATATGAAACCGAAATATAACATTTTCGGAACGAACATGCCTTTCCTATTTTTTGACGAGAGTCAACGCCAAGAAATACTCCTTACACTCCAATCCAGCGCGAGTGCCCTGCCATTCAATAACGACAGTATGCGGACATTTCATCTAGCAGAAGGACCGGGCGGATTCATAGAAGCGATTTGCAATAAGCGCAATAACCCTGCGGACGAATATTACGGCATGACGATTATTGTAGACGAAATGGACGACAATGTGCCTGCTTGGCATAAAACCGGGTATTTTTTATCGCAACACCCCAATGTGAACATTGAATATGGGGCGGATGGGACCGGCAACCTATTACACATTGAGAATTTTGAGCACTGTGTTCGGAAATACGGGTCTTCCATGGACTTGGTGACTGCCGACGGAGGATTCGATTTCTCCAAAGACTTCAATCATCAAGAAATAAGCATAACCAATTTGCTGTGGGGACAGGTTTGTTACGCACTATGTCTTCAAAAGAAAGGCGGGAATTTCGTACTCAAAATATTCGACATCTTCTATGAACACACCGTTCATATTCTGTATATCTTATCGGGGTTTTACGACGAAGTGAATGTATGCAAACTGAAAACGAGTCGTGTCGGAAACTCGGAAAAGTATGTTGTTTGCAGAAAATTCCGGTTCGATTCGTATCTTCCGCATTATCCATTCATACTCGAATCCTTTTCTGAGATAAAACATACAATGTCTGAACTACCCAAAGAATGTTCTACTGCGGGAAATATTCGAAAAATGGACATTTTTGCAAAAGAATTTCATTTTATTCGCCCGAATCCAATGCAACAGGAATCGTATATATGGAAATTGTTGAATATGAATGTTCCGCGCCACTTTACAAAACAGGTCGAGGATATAAATGCAGTATTTGGACAGCAGCAAATCGAAAATATACATTATACGATTTCTTTGATCGACCGACAACCAAAGCAGGATAAATTAGATCAATTGGTAAAGCAAAATATAGTAAAATGCGCGAATTGGTGTATGGATCATTCGATTTCATATAACAATTTAACGATGACGAATTTATTCGAAGCAATTCCGCTTGCAGTCGGGGAGTCAAGGTCAGGGGGCGCGAAGCGCCCCATTACCCCTTGGTCGTCGACAGAAAACATTCTATAGTATCTATTAATTGGGCGCAGAAGAGCACCTCCCTACCAATCTCCCCCCTGCTAAACACTTCATCGCACCCGTATACTTATCTATCACCGGTGTCATCGTCACCGGGTACCCAATCTTATCCTTCTGTGTATAAACCTGCTCGCTCACTCCATAAGACATAGCACTACCTACCTGCGCCCCCAGTGCGCTTGTATATGCCAAACCATTCCTAGAAATCGTCTCATACTTAACCCGTTGTGTCATATCACTACTCGACACGCCCCCCTGGGTAGCAAACCGACTATTGCTCGGTTTGTAATAAGTAATCGAGTAAGAAGGATAAATCGTGTGCGGCAAGTTCGATAGTGCACCATAAGATGTATTCGGATTCACTATATTCGCCCCCGAATTCGCTGCCACATTCGGGTAAAACCCACTGCTAAATCCAATCACATTCTGTATCCCCGTCGCAGGAATAGAATAGACCGGCACCACATTCACCGCAGGTCTTGTCCAAGAAGCGCCTGTTGGTATGGTGTAATTCGCAGTATTTGCAAAATTCGCACTCGAAAACGTTTGTATTTCAACGCACCCATTCGTATTATTGTAAATCATATTCATCAAAAACGCATTCGTATGTGTTGTAGTGTAAACAAAGTAGTGTTTGTTTTCGTACATGGTGTTTTGAAGCACCGCATTCAATTCATGTACATCATAGTTTCCAGGAGGGATCGTAACCGTATATCGTTTTGCGGTGGACGAGAAATCGCCTGCTGCACCACTGGCATCAATCCAGTAATAATAAAACACATTTGACCCTGCCGCAATATATGCTTTCGGGCAATGTGATATTCCATTTGGTGAATAAGTTTCCTTATTCACGAGAGGATTTGTAACAATCGAAATGTCGTTCGACCGAACATGCCGGTATTGATTCTGCAAAAATGTTTTGCTGCGACTCACTAAATATTGGTTTGTATTCGTAAAATACGCAATCTCCGACCTTGCTGGATCATAAGTGCGTTTTATGATGCCGCTACTACGACATCTTTTTCTCGCGTTCTTCTCGGCACAATTGTAAGAGGATGTTGCGCCTCCGCCATTGCATCCATAGGTTTCATTTAAATTCCCCGGCGCAGAATATTCGAGAGTATTCAATTGCCCAAACGTATCTCGATTCGTTTCATTCATGCTTAAAACGACACTTCCGCCCGGTTGATTAAAAACGTCGATACTACTTGAAATGCGCGAATTGGGGCATCCGCTTTTCACGGGAACGTTTACCGCAAGTTCTCGGCGGTATAGTTTGAGAGGCATTGCGCGAAAAATAATATCACCGGTCGACTTCCCGACATTTGTTCCGTTTTTTTGAATCGTGCTTGTTATCTGATTTATAGTTCGTCCTTTCCACGATATTTCTGCGCGTTGATTATGATTCAATAATGCAGACATTTATATTATACCATAATATTATATTCATTATTATCTTCTCGTCATAACGCATAAATGGCGAATACACCAAATTATATATTATTTTTATTTGCAATTGTATCGATTATTATATTCTACATCGTTTTAAACTGGATCTTTGACAAACTGATTAAAATGAAGATTGCGAATACGGTCGAAGGATATACAAACCCGCAGTATAAATATGTACCTAGCAGAAGTTCGCCCAACTTGTCTATACAATTTGGCATTTCCGATTTAGCAATCGACGTGTCTTCTGCTTGTGGGTTCATCAAAATCGACAGCAAACTCATTAACCCGATCCCGACCCCGACGACCGCGGAACCATTTTCAACGTCTGCGTCATCGTCGGAAACGACCGCGCCAAAACCAACTCAAAAACCGATTCCAACGTCCGCAGCAACTCCCCCCGCAAACTCAAACAATGATTATACCGTTCCATATTCTCAATTGCAAATTTATAAAATGTATAACAGTGCGTCAGGGTACAGTAGTACAAGCAATGAAAATATATTTAAAATGATGGACGCCTCTTATGGTAATTTGTTTAATAGTTCGAATATCGCAAATGTAGACGACAAGAATATAGAGAAAATGTGGAATGCGAATGAGTCGATTATAATAGATGATGCCATCTATTCGGGGGTAAACTTTTTTGCAATTCAATCGAGTCAAAATAATCGAAACTGTGGTAAAGGATTATCCTACTATTTTTTGCAACAAATACAGAAAAATAAAGCAAACCCGAGTATTCTTCTCTCACTTAAAACCGCATATTATAGTATCGTAAAACCGAGATTCTTAGCAAACACCGTGTCAAACGTATATTGGCAAAACGCGCAATCGCTGACGAATAGCGACAAAGGTACATTTAATAGTGTCATTTTTGTATTAAATACGATCGGCAATCTGGCGTCGACGAGTACACTTTCGGCAGATTTATCTGCGAACGATGTCGCGAAAGTGGTTTCGTCCGATACACCATTTACCATGGACTCACTTTGGGTATATCAAATAATGAGTGTGACATTTGAACTGTATCGTTTTTGTGCCTATTTTCAGAGCAACGGGACGCCGACTTCCGGTAGCGGTTCTCCTGCAATCACAACGACTGCGGGTAAATTCGTTTCTGGATATCAAAAATATTTAGAAAAGGTAAACCAGATCGCGCCACAAAGTCCTCTCTTGTTTTTATTGCAAAATTTACCCAACGCGTCGGATTGTTCTGCAGTAAACATATTGTCGTCGTATGTAAATAACATTAGTAACTAGATGCAGATAAAGATAAACGACTATTATGATTTAGATTTGAAATCATAATATTTAAAATGGAGATATCGGTTCCAGTAAATGAGATAAATACGCGGAATGTATATTTTGGAGAAAAACGCAAAAACATTATAGTCGATGGCGAATTTGTTAAAATCGTTTATTCTACGGACTCGTTTGAAATGAACGGAATGTATATTTTGATTGAACTTACGAAGAATTCCTTTGCCATGCAATTGGCAGCGTCTGAGCAGCAAAACATTCGAGGGTTTTGTAAGAACGGCAGTGCCGCAAATCATGCGAAACGACTCGACCTTATTTATATCGACGACCAACCGAAATTTGGGTTAAATCAAATGGATGCCCATGGCGAGTGGGTTAAAATCGTGAACAAGCATTCAACGATCCCCCCCAAGAGAAATATAATTTTGAATATACTGGCAAAGGAGAATGCGCGAGTGATTGAAAAATTATGCCAGATTGAAAATGATGTAGTGCAACGTTATATCGAGAGTTATTGTCCGTTGAAAACCCCGTCGTATATTTTAAAGAATCAATTGTTAAGTGGGATGATAAAATACCATTCGGATAATACCATTGTTGATTCGCCTTTTATTTCAAACAATGAGAATTCTACGTTCTGCGCACAAGGTGGGCGAGAATTGTATAAACGCCCAACAGGTAGTGTAGGCGAACTTCCCGCAAAAGAAGAATGTATTTTAAAAATATCGGGTATTTGGGAAACTGCGACAAATGTTGGGATTACGATGAAGTTTATTTTATTACAACCGAAGGTCTAGGTCTAGGATCAAATCCCAATCACTCTGTAGTGAATATTCATGTCTAGTCATATGGGTATTTGACCATTGCCTCCGGCAGACCAGACGTTAATGTCTAGTCGTATTTTGTGTTGCCCTTCAATAACTGCCCTTCAGGCAGTTATCTTATAGCAACGGAAAATGCAACTAGTCATATACGATGGTCATATGGGTATTTGCCCATATGACCAGACGTTAAAAATGCATTTTCATAAGAGGATGTCCTCTTCTTGGTTTTCGGGTAAACTCCTTGAATGGAGACGGACCGTTGCGCAAATCGTACTCGCTTCGTTTTTCCAACGTTTCTTGTACTGTTGTATTGAATTGCAATACATCAATAAACCCGGTTTCGTCGTTTACTTTGTAATTTAGGTCTTTTATAGAGTCAATGCCTTCTTTGGTATTTTGCGTGTATCGGTCGAATTCTGCGCGGTTCACTGTGCGAATAGGAGTATCAACCAAATGAATGATGTGCGGATCGTGTATTTTGTAAAAAACGCTTCTATCAATGACCATTCCTGCATAGTCGGCACGGATTTGCAGCAAATTATCTTCGTATCCCCATGCCCAAAAATTAGGAAATCCATTGATTCGTTCAAAATCGGATGCTAACATCGAAACAATGCCGCCTAAAGTGTATTCAAACCCGTAGAAATGTTTAATGACGCCTGTCGTTGTTTTGTAGTTAAAAATGGTATCTTTCGCGGGGATTGTGTCGATGTCATTGAAAACTAGTGTAATGTTTTGATAGTCGTTCGGGTACATATTTTTGACTGCGAGGAACCCAATGTTCTTCATTGCGCCACGATTGAACCCTCGATCGTCTGTTTGATTTATGTAAAGTATCTTGTAGGTAGGCGCATCGACAAGTTGGTCCTTCATCGCAGACGAAAACAGTCTATAGTGCGTCTCTCTGTCGCGATACGGCACTATAAAAACAAGTTCAGGGATATTCACTGCCGGAGGTTGTACATCGTTGGATTGATTTAGGCAAACTTCTTCTTCTTCTGGCGAAATATAAATCTCGTGTAACTTGACCTCTGGTTCTTCTCCTTCCGGAACCGGAGCGTTTGCATCGGCGACGGGTTGCTCTTCTGTTGATTCCGACAGATTGTCTTGATCTTCTACTACCTGGTCAATAACCTGGTCAGTAACCGGGACATCGACGGATTGGTCTTCTACTACCTGGTCAATAACTGGTTCAGTGACAGGTTGATCTTCAATAACCTGGTCAATAACTGGTTCAGCGACGGTTTCAATAACCAGGACATCGACGGATTGCTCTTCCACAACAGATTCATCCGCGGTTTCAATAACCTTGTCAGTAACTGGTTCATCGACGGGTTGCTCTTCTACTACCTGGTAAGTAACTGGTTCAATGACGGTTTCAATAACCTGGTCAATAACTGATTCAGTGACGGATTGGTCGTCTACTACCTGGTCAATAACCGGGTCAGTAGGAATGTCTTGTTCAACTTCACTCATTATATATAATACATGAAGGTTTTACTAGTGGTTACGGGGGTCGTTTCAGAAGTATCTACGATATCATTCTGTAAATATATAGAAATGCTTATTCCGATATATTTACTACATGGGTTGGAACATATAATTCATATGAACCCTCACGCCCAAAAACCCTCTAAAACCAAAAAAATAAGTCACACAAATAAAAAGGTGCGTATTTGTTTGAAACCAGAATATATTTTATATACGAATACTTACTATCCACCGGATACCGACACAAAAGAAGACTAATGTATAGACCCACCAACATTTACCGAGTATTTCATGCGAATCATTTTAGGAAGTAATTGTTCTATATTCTCCTGCATCTTCATAAAGCATTTGTTAATCGTCACTTCACTTACCCCGCAGACGCGCCTCACATCCGTTTTCGAAACCGGTTGATTACAATTTTGTGCCACAAAATAAATAATTCCTGCCGCAATAGAATGGGGCGTATTATTGCATTTCACTGCACCATTCTCCACCTTTTCCGTGACAAATCGCGCCACCATAATCAACTCCTGCGGTATTCCCAGTTTACTGCAATACCTATCCACGAAATCGCTCGGTTTAGTCAGACACAAATCCGTATGCTCGACGCCCCTCTCAATATTATTCAATATATTGACTGCCATCGAACAACCTGCCGTCGCGGATGCCTTGTCGATATTGAAAATGTCCGCGATTTCATGCGACGTCCTCGGGCATCCATTCAACCGGCAAGAAATATAGATCGATGCTGCCTTGATACCATCGCGATTGATGCCGCGGAATATCTTCTGCTCGCTGATATCTTTGTGGATTGCCATCGCGTCGTTGATGAAGATTTTGTTGATACCCGCATTCTGTGCCATGATGGTGATAAACTGGAACTCGTCGTAGAGCGATTTCTCTTTATGCGGCATCGATTGCCACGCAATCCATTTGCCAATCTTCATCATCTCTTTCGACGATTTAGGTGTGTGCAATACCTTGCATCCATACGACGACATTTCGAGCAGCGGGTTAATCGGGTTTCCGCACCGGGTTGGGTCATTGGCATTCTTGTCGTCTGCGCCGAAATAGCGCCACTCCGGTGAGTAATCCAGCGTGTCGGTATACACCATTCCGCACGATTTATTGAGACAGGTGGGGAATCCGTCCTCCATCACCATGAGCGCGGAACCGCAACTTGTGCATGTGTTTTCTTTGGGGGTAGATTGATAGACGCAATCCACTATGGGAACGGGATCCGGGTTCGGTGTCAATTCCGTCTGAAAAGCGTCCCACATTTTCGCTTTATCCGACATGCTTAATGTGGTTTTACGTTTTTTCGTCTTGTCTTTTTTAGAATCTTGTATTTGCATTTTAATATTGGTTTATTTGAAGTCTAAGTTAATATAAAGAAATTGTGTTTATGTTATTGTGATTAATAATATAAACAAAGTTCAATTTTATTTGCGCCAGGATATTTCGGTCGGACCCTTACTTTTGTGAGTCCGGTGTTATTCGCAAATGAAAATAACTTTATATTATAAAAATAATGTCAAGTTTAGCATTCGGAGCATTACATTCTACAACAGGATTATTGGGAACTTCGGGTAGTGATAAATACAATTTGCTTACATATGACGATGTGGATGCAAACATCAAACGGATTGGCGATCGAATCATTGAAAAAATAAAAAAAGATTATATCGATGGTAACCCGAATAACACTCCTGAAAAAATAAAAGCGCAAATAAAAATCGATATGCTTAGCATTTATTATGAAGGTGAAGGTTCACGTAAAGTGAAGAAGAATATTAAAGATAGTATTTGTCAAGCATGGTATGGTGCATTAAGAACCCGAAATGAAAAAATACTAAAGGATCTTATTTTGCTTTTGAATAAAGAGGATGTTTCTCAAACTGGCGGTGATGGTGATGCTCCTGCTGGTGCTGCTGGTGATGCTACTACTGCTACTACTGGTGCTCCTGCTACTACTGGTGCTGCTCCTACTAGTGGTCCTGCTCCTACTACTGGTGCTGCATCAGATTTAAAAGGGTTATTTGCGTCAGTAAAAGGAACCAAAAAATTTGAGGAACTCAATCCATTAGCGAAAAGAGCAATGGAATATGCTTCGAATAGTAAATTCGCTAATAATATGGCAGATCGTCTGGCAAAAAAAGTCCCAGGTGGTATAGATAAATATGCAAAATTACTCGAAGATTATAAAAAAATGGAAGCATCTGGACAACCCGGTCAATTTCCGCCAAATATGTCCGATATGTTAGGAAAAAATGGGCAATTGCCTCAAAATATGTCCGCAATGTTACCCGGTCAATTGCCGCCGAATATTTTAGAATCAATAAAGAACAGTAATTTGCCGCCAAACATGCAGTCGAATATTTTAGAATCGATAAAACAAGGTAAAATGCCGCAGGGTTTATCGCCAAATATGCTATCATCCATAACGCAAGGTAAAATGCCGCCGAACCTAACACCAGAGATGTTAACATCCCTAACGCAAAATCAGGATATGTCCGCATTACTAGGACAAACCGGTCTAGCGAATATGGGCAATTTCGCAAATCCCGGGGCAGACTATGGACAACCTCGAGCAGGCAGTAATAGCATATACTTTGAAAAACTGATCGAATACAAAAGCAAGTTATTCGAAATAGATAATTTTGAAAAACGACCCATCCGACGTTCTGCCACCGTTTCGCAAGTATACGATTTACACGAAAGCATCATATCCAAAGTGTTGTGTAATTATGCTGTTATCAATCGGGATATTTTAGTCGGAGAGTTACGCAAAATCATATTGGGGAAGAGTGCCATAGAAGAGTTAAACGACTACACCCGCAATAACAATGTATGGACAAAACCATCGGATAGTGCACTCGAAAATGAAGAGCAAAGCATCTATCATTCGTTCATTAAAAAAATAAAACGTTTAGGGGATACTGAAACCCGGGATAAATCAACCGCGATTGAGGCACCTCCTCCTTCAGAAAGAGAACCATCCGAACAAGTTTCAGATGATTCTGCTGTCGCAGTTGCCGCAGCGATTGCATCTGCAAACTCATCTGTTACTACACCGGGATCCGGAAATCCAATTGCAAGTGCAGTTGCTGGATTATTTGGATCCTCTGTACCTGGACTTGGACTTGTACCTGGACTTGGATCTGGACCTGAATCTGGACTTGGATCTGGACCTGAATCTGTACTTGGATCTGCAACTGATAGTGCTGTAACCCCTGTACCTGATTCTGGAACTGCAACTGTAACTGGACCTGAATCTGGAACTGCAACTGGATCTGGACTTGGATCTGGAACTGAAAGGGTAAATGGTGATGCAGCATTGAATCTACAATCAGGAGGAACAGTAGATCCAATGATACCTGACTATATGCCCTCCACCTACATATGGGAAAACATAAAAGGATATGTGGAAGAAAGACTCCAAATTCTAATCCACGAAAAAATGAGTCTAAACAAAGAAAATACGGAAGGTATTAAAAAAGGGTTTCAAGAAGTGTTTTTGCAAGCAAACTGTGATAGTTTAGATCTCGTATCAGATAAAAACGAGGAAATGACAGAAATGATGAATAAGGAGTATCATACAATGCTAGAACATCTATGTAAAAACATTCCAGATAAATATGCCGCACCAATTCTGCAAAGTTACATATTGAGAAATTTCGAAGAATTCACCAACTATCTTGCCAACATTTTTAAAGACAATGTAGGAATTGTCGAATCCTTCTTTCTCGGATATCGAAATGTACCTTCTAAAATGTTCAACGATAAAAGTATTATTCCAGTTTATCCAGAAATAAAACGAGAAGAGATTCCAAAAGAGGCAGGATATGATGCGCTAGATGACTGTTGCAATAAAAGAGAAGGCGATTCCAAACTGGACGCCACCGGAGTCTCCAACTTTATAAAAACAGAAAACGTCGGAAAAGAACCGTCTGTCAAAGACCGATTCACATCGTCTATATTATTACCGGCTTTCAATGTTTTCAAAAAAGAGTTTCACCAATCCAGCGAAAACATCGATTTCTTGGCATTGCTATTCAATATGTACAGCGGCAGAAGCATCAAATTCATGCAGCAAATACAACAACAGTTTGAACATGATGGGGTCAATAATTTTATTGAGAGGTACATTCTGACAAAACATTCTTATACGAAGAAAATCATATCGGAATGCATCAAACATGCTTCAGACATAAAACTCACACTTTTTAAAACCGCGCCGAAACCAGTAGATGAAAATGAGGCGGAAAGTCCGGAATTCGAGACCAACACGAATGCGTTTAATGAGAATTTGGTAAAATTGGTTTCGCAATATGCCGCGTTTCTAATGCATTCGGGGTCTGCCCTCACGCCCGACATAAACATGGAAATCGAAACTCCATATATTGTTCATTTGGATAATCAGATTCCGATATTCTCTGGATTGGTTGCAGAATACAATGATGGGTTCGTTCTATCAAAAATAAAAGACGAAATTATGGATAAAATCCCGCCACAAGAAAAGAAGTCTTATAATAAAGCACTTCGTGCGATTTTTAATACGAACAAAACGGTTCTTTCTTCGGCAAGGAAATTTACGAGAAAGGCAAGAGTTGGGTTAGAAATGAAAAAACGCCAAATTTATTCGTATTTTAGTAAAAAACCCGAGTCAAAGAAAAATACATCAGACCCCTTTATGGAACCTGACGGAAATTCAGACAGTGTTCTGCAAGGTAAACAAACTGCGGACTCCTCTGTGGTCCAAACAGGACAAACGAACAATAGTAATGATGTATCTGCAGTCACATCTGTGGTCCCATCTGTTGTCCCATCTGTGGTCCCAACTGCAGTCCCATCTGCAGTCACATCTGTGGTCCCATCTGCAGTCACATCTGCGAACCCATCTGCGGACTCATCTGCGGACTCATCTGTGGGACCATCTGCGAACTCATCTGCGGACTCATCGACCACGAACTCATCTGCGAACCCATAACAAAAAATTCACTTGAAAGTCACCCGCTTCTCCAACTTCTCCAGAGCATCGCCATATATCAGACTACCCGTAGGTTTATACTGCGCAATCGGCGTATACTTCTTTTTGCCATCATTCAATTGAATCGTGCGCGAGTCTTGACTCCTAGGATCATTCGACGGCACTTCCCTTCCTAAGAACCCATTCTCGTCCTCTCGTCCTTTATCTTTCTGTTCCACTCGGTCAATCACATTCCCCCTCTCGTCCAAGATATACCCCGTCCTCTTCCGGATTTCTTGTCGGGCATACGTCGGTACCCAATTCTCCCAACTAATGAAAAGCGTTCCCGGATTGATATACTTCACATGAAACCCGTTTTCTGCCAATTTCGTCACCACATAAGCAATGCAATCTGTCTGGTCGTATATCGGTTCGCCAAAAATATACGGCGGCACCTGATACCAAATATACTTCTCGTCGCGTTTCATTTGAGAGGTTGTCATTATCCTCTTGTTTATGCGATTCAGAATCTTATTGAAAACGCTTAATTGGCGCTGGTCGCGCTGCTGTTTCTTCTCGTACAATTCGTCGATATTAATTTTACGAACATTGTCGTCATCTTCTGCAAACAAAAATACAGACATTTATCGAGAGGAATTCGGTGTGGACGTGTCTATATGTTAGAGAGGATTTTATTTTTGAATATTTATTTTGCAGCAAAAATAAATATAAACCCTTGCATAGACGGTTATCTATTGTTAATGACTGACGCAGAAGACTCCAAATCCTCTCAACCTCCCCATAAAATCCGGCATTTAGTCTTATCCGGCGGAGGAGGAACCGGGTTTGCCTACTACGGCGCCCTCCGCGAATCTCACAAAGACGGGTTCTGGAACATTGACGATATTCAAACCATGCACGGTATTTCTGTCGGAGCAATATTCGTTTCTATGATGGCAATGTTGAAGCATATTGGATGGGATGATTTAACCGACTACAGCATTAAACGCCCCTGGGAATCTGTCTTCGGATTTTCGCCAGATAAAATATTGAAAGCATATACCAACATCGGTATTTGCGGCAGAGAAACCATCGAAATGACTTTCGCCCCTATATTAATGGCAGTCGACCTACCCCTAAATACTACTATGCGACAATTCTACGATTTCACTGGATTCGAAGTCCACTACTATACGACCAATCTCGATACGTATAGTTTGGTCGACATTTCCTATAAAACTCATCCAGAGTGGGAACTAGTCGATGCGATATATAGTTCATGTGCGTTGCCTCTCCTATTTCGCCCAAACCGAGTCAATGGAGAAGTCTACGTCGACGGCGGATTTGTATGTAGTTATCCTCTCCAACAATGCATCGACCAAGTAGAAGACTCACATGAGATATTTGGTATAAATAAGTGTAGTCTAAAATCCCCGGTTTCTCCAACAAAAGAGGCAACCAAAGAATACGAAACCATCATAGATTATTTTCTGGATATTATAGGTAAAACAGTGAAAAAACTCGTTGTGGAAAAAACTGCCAGCAAATACACTATGGAGATAGAAGACCGCGCTACAAGCGCATGGGAAGTCTATGAAGCAGTGAAAACGAGAGAATCGCGTGCAGCAAAAATACAATATGGGGTCGATGCCTGGCAACAATACAAACAGAAAATCGGATTCGTTCCTTTATCACTGGAAACGTGATGTTACCGTCTAGTCATATAGGTTGTTGCCCTCCGATAACTGCTTGCACTCCGATAAATGCTTGTACTCCGATAAATGCTTGTACTCCGATAAATGCTTGTACTCCGATAAATGCTTGTACTCCGATAACTGCTTGTGGGCAGTTATCTTATCGCAACACAAAATACGACCAGACATTACATGCCGCTATTCTCCGTCGTAAGACTCGACACGAACTGGTCCAGATACGCCTTCTTCACTTTCGCTTCATAGTCTACCCGATTTTCTTTTCCATTTTGACCAGGCATTACCGCAAGCACGGTGGGATATTGTTTCAGACTATACTTGTCGACAAGGGATTTGACGGTCGGATCGTCGGAATTCGTGCAATCGACTTCGCGACACTCGATTTGGTACCCATTTAGAGAGGTGTGGTTGTACTGGTCGCTAAACATTTGCCACTCGGGCGTTGCCTTCTTACAGTGAGGACACCAGTCTACATGGAACATGTAAATCGTAATGGTGCGTCCATAAGGGTTCGCGTTTGCCACGTCTTGGAACTTCTTCGCATCCTTCTTTGGCAAATACATATACGTGTATACGTAGTAACATATCGCCACTGCAAAAATAAATAGAATCGCACCGTAAATCATTGGCAGGTACTTTTTAAAGCGAAAGTATAGTAAATCCATTAATGCTGACATGGTATGATAGATGTGCTGTAATATATAATAATGGTACAATTAAATGGAATGCAAACGAACGATGGGTTGTCCACATAATTATTTTTATCAAATTGCAAAAAATGCGACCATATTGTAACTTAGAAATGTCGAGACACACTCGCAAAAACATTCGCCAACCTGCCTCTCGATATCTTCGGAATTCCGAGTCAGGACCAAAAAATACACCATATGAAGACAAAGACTATAATAGTAACGATGGGATGCTCACGACGGTATGGGGACCGGGTATTTGGCACTATCTACACACGATGAGTTTTAACTATCCCATTAACCCGACTGCCGAAGACAAACAACATTATCGCAACTTTGTGTTGGAGTTGAAGTATGTATTGCCGTGTGGGAAATGCCGCAAAAATCTGGCAAAGAATTTCAAAAAACTGCCTCTCACGATGTCGCACATGAAATCGCGCGACACATTTTCCAGGTATATTTACGACCTACACGAGACGGTGAATCGGATGCTGAATAAACATTCGGGACTGACCTACGATAATGTGCGCGAGAGGTACGAACATTTCCGGGCAAGGTGCGCGAAACCTCTCAAACGTATATGTACCCGGAAAAAGAAGGATGGGAAAAAATCGGATAAAGGTTGCGTCGTTCCTCTCTACGGAAACAAAGCAAAATGCGTCCTGAAAATCATTCCCCAAGACGTAAAGTGCGAAACCATACAAATCGATAAAAGTTGCATCAAACGAAAAGGGACTGTTCCGGTTGAATAATACCGGATGGATGTACGAAAAACCCCATATGACTAGGACGTTAAATACTAAGCGCGGACAGAAGTGAAGCGCGGAAGATGTAGTTGCCGCAGGAATCTCGCCTGATAATATAAAGCAAATATATTCACGAATAATAACATAATGGATACAGATGAACCTGAACTCATATTAAAAACGCAAACTGAATCCGAAAAAGACCCAAAAAAAGAAATCCCATTCTGGTCAGACAATCCAAATGTATTGCTGAACCTCTCGTACATCACCGAACTCTTCCCATCCGGCGACATGTCCTACAACCAAAAACTCAATGCCATCACCCGCATGGTCATCCTGTTGAGTATATTCGTCTACCTTTTCACCCGAACATTCCGAAGTGTTGTGTTCGGCGTATTCTCCGTCTTTTCGATTTATTTAGTGCATTATTACTACGCAATGAACAAGCAAAAAGAAGATGCAAGGCGCGACGCATTTACTGGTCTGAATGGGCAGAATGCCGGTAATGACCCGGCATTGTCTGCTTTAGGAAGCGACGCGGACTTGCTAGGATCGCCGATGCAAGTCTTCGACAAACCGACTGCCCAAAACCCGTTTAGCAATGTGCTGATAACCGACGTCACCGGAAATCCGAAAAAGAAACCTGCGCCACCTGCCTACAACGAAAAGGTGAACAAGACGATTTTGGAGGCAGCAAAAGAGTCGGTGATGAATGCGAACCCCGACCAACCCGACATTTCGGACAAGTTGTTCAAGGATTTAGGCGAACAGTTGACGTTTGAGCAGTCGATGCGTCAGTTCTATTCGAACCCCGCGACCCTGACACCCGACGACCAACAAGCATTCGCGGAGTTCTGTTATGGCAGTATGATTTCTTGTGCGGAAGGGAATAAGTTTGCGTGTGCTCGGAACGCGGCAGCAATGCGCCATACATTGACGTAATATTCCTCTCCCTCTATCTCTCTCAATAACACGGTTTTCTGAATGACGTCAAATACATATGCACGATTGCCTGCGACAATCGTCATTATCGTCTAATGTCTACTAATAATATATTAATAAACATTTAATACAAATGACTGATTATTCGTTTTTCAATAATGGAAGAATAGGTTTAGACAATGTCGACAATACACAACGTAATATGGAGAATACCCGGTATTCGAGTTATATGTTGTCGAACTATTTTGCCGAACCCGCGGAAAATGGTCACGTGAATTTTGCGACACAGCAACCGAATGTGATGTTTTCGGGCGCGATGAATGGACCCGGGTTGATTGGAAGTTTAGTGGATGTGGATTCGAATCTGCACTTTAAATCCGAGCAGGAGAGAAGTTTAGAGAAATTGTCGTTGAACCAGCGCGCGTTCTTGACGATTCCTTATTTAGGAAGAGGGTCTTGCGACCCTTTGTTGGAGGCGCAGATTTTGCAGGGGGAGAATAGTCAGGACAAGAAGAGCGTGTCGACCATCATGACGAAATCGTTCATGAACTATACGATGTATCCTTTAGACAATGAAATGAAAAATCGGGTTTCGGATACGCGGAATACGATTGAGGAGAGTGCTTTAGAGGGATGGGTGAGAGGAGGTGTGCAGACCCGGGAATTGGCGCAGGATGGTGCGTTTGCCAAGGATGCTCGACCCAATATGAGGTTTTAGGGGGAATTGGTTGTGCGTTTAACGAAGATGGGTCTAGGTACGAAGAAAATATGATTTAAATGTATAATATACGTTAAATAAGAATGGCTGCATTATCAGTAGATATTGGTAATATTGACGGAAAAGTAGGTAAACTTTATAGAGGAGACGAATTCGCTAACGTTGTTCTTGATCCAACCACACGGAAGAACTACTATTGCGCCGCAACTAGACCCGAACCAAATACAAACCCCCCTGTCATTTTGGGTGGTCGTCGTCGTCGCGGTTCTCGCCGACTCAATCGTACCAAGAAACCGAAGATGAATAGAAAGCGTCGTGGATCTCGCAGAAGATAAATGTGTTATTTAGGGGGTTCGTCTTCTTCCCTGGGTCAAATATACCACTGTGTATCTATAACGAACGAAAATATAATATACAAAAATCGCGTTATTATGTATAACGCAATTTTATTGATAAATATGGCAGATGATAATAGGATAACATTTACGATTGGTGATAATAAATATACGGTTGATAATTATAATCCAGATGATGCGTCTGTTACTGGTGAAAAAATTATAGAAGAAACCACTGAAAATAACAATGCCGAATATGATAATGAGGGCAACCCCATTGTCAATACCAATGCCCAGCTCAATGACAGTGATAATGTCGAGGGCGATCTCAATCCCAATGCCCAGCCCATTGTCGATGAAACTGCCGATCTCGATAGTAGCGTTCAGAGCAATTCCAATGGCACGAATAGTGTCGATAGCGATGCCCAGACCATTGTATCCAATGCCGATGATAAAAAACAGACAGGCGGTCGTAGATCCCATAAACGAAAGGGCAGCAAAGGAAAGGCATCCAAAACCGCAAAGAAGACAAAAGGTGGTGCTTTAGCGTTTTCTGAGTTAAAATCGGTCGGCGGAAAGAAATCTAGAAGAAAGAATTCCAAAGGCGGATGTGGTTGCAGCGCAAAAATCGCAGGCGGAAAGAAAGGCAATAAAGCA
>Ga0164295_10000298_pt1 | contig 42195 bp, 47 predicted proteins | sample GEODES006metaG_FD_111798 | JGI IMG/M metagenome (GOLD analysis project Ga0164295, IMG submission 111798) | Oligotrophic lake water microbial communities from Sparkling Lake, Wisconsin, USA - GEODES006 metaG | ecosystem: Environmental > Aquatic > Freshwater > Lake | place: USA: Sparkling Lake...
GCTGCCACTTCCCGATTTGGTTCAGGATGGGCTTGGCTTTCTGTTGATAAAAACAATAAATTGGTAGTGTCTTCTACTCCAAATCAAGACAATCCGTTAATGGATGTTGCAGAAACCAAAGGAACTCCTATTTTAGGAATTGATGTTTGGGAACACGCGTATTATTTAAAATACCAAAACAAACGTGCCGATTATCTAATATCTATATGGAATATTATCAATTGGGATGAAGTAAGTGCAAATTATAAATTGGCCATTAAAAGCAATTAATTTGCATATGAAAAAAGTATTTTTAGCTCTATTTTTATTAGGAACACTATTAGTCTCTGCACAAGAAATTACCCCAACATTAGAAAACATCGCTTCTTTTGAAGGAAAAATTATTACTATTTGCGAAAAAGTAACCGGAATTTATGAAACAAAAGGCGGAAATGCACTATTAAATTTCGGAAAACCCTATCCAGACAATGCGTTTTCAGTAGTAGTTTTTAAACAAGACCGAGATACGTTTTCATACAATCCACTAGCGTTAGAAACAAAAACCATTTGCATTACTGGAACCGTCATAATGTATAAAGGCAAACCAGAAATTATAGTTAAAAAGGAATCTGAAATTGTTGTAAAGTAATTTTGATTTATTTGACACGAATAAATAGGTGAAAATTTGTGTAATCTGAGTTGAAATTCTTAGCCACGGATATTAGGATTAACACCGATTAAATTTGTGGTAATTTGTGTAATCTGTGTTGAAATTCTTAGCCACGGATATTAGGATTAACACCGATTAAATTCTATTATAATAAAAGTCTTGCTTTTTCTAAATCTTCTGGGGTATCAATTCCTATACTTGCGTGCGACGTTTCAATCATTTTAATGCGTTTTCCGTATTCCAAATAACGCAATTGTTCTAGTTTTTCTGAGACTTCCAGCGAAAGCATCGGTAATTTAGCAAAATCCAATAAGGCTTGTTTTCTAAAGGCATAAATACCAATGTGCTTCATATATCGTACACCCACATTTTCCTCACGGGAAAACGGAATTACGGAACGAGAAAAATATAAAGCAAACCCTTCTTGATCTGTTATAACTTTTACATTATTTGGGTTTTCAATTTCAGTTTTATCTTTAATTTCAAACATTAAAGAAGCCAAATCAATTTTATTTTCTGTATCATTTTGAAATGACATAATAATTTGTTCTAATGGCGTTTTGTTGATGAATGGTTCGTCGCCTTGCACATTTATTATAATTTCAGCATCAATGTTTTCAACAGCTTCAGCAATTCTGTCACTACCACTTTCGTGTTCTTTGATGCTCATTATTGCCTTTCCATTATGCGAAATAATTTCGTTATAAATTAAATCCGAATCAGTTACCACAAATACATCATCAAATAAATTAGTGGCTACAGCCGCTTCATACGTTCGTAAAATAACTGTTTTTCCACCTAAATCTTGCATTAACTTTGCAGGAAATCGTGTTGAGGCATAGCGCGCAGGGATGACAGCAATTATTTTCATTGTAAATGGGTTAAAGGTTTTGGGTTAAAGGTAAAAGGTTTGGTTTTATTTCTAAAATCAACTTTAAACACCAAATCAATATTTAAAAATTTATCTATGTTTCTATGTGGTTTCAAAATTACTCAAAATTTTCATCTTTAAACCCAATTAAATATAACTTTTCTTTAGCTCTTGTAATTGCCGTGTACAACCATCTAATATAATCTCTATCTACGCCATTGGGCAAGTAGGGTTTTTCTACAAACACACTACTCCACTGTCCTCCTTGCGATTTATGACACGTAATCGCATAAGAAAACTTTACCTGCAAGGCATTAAAATATGGATTGTTTTTTACTTTTAAAAGTTTCTTGTATTTATGAATTTCGTCTTCATAATCTTTAGAAACTTCTTGATACAATAGGTTCGATTCTTCATATGTTAATGATGCCGCTTCACTTTCAATCGTATTTAAAAGTAAAACCGTTTCAAAAGAAGCTTCATTAGGATAATCCACCATTCTGATGGTAACATTGGCAAATTTAAAACCGTATAATTCCTGAATATTTCTAATTTTTAAGACTTCAATAATATCGCCATTGGCAATAAAGCCAGCTTGTGAAGTTTCGTTAAGCCAAAAATAGTTGTTTTTTACTACCATTAATAAATCGCCAGCCGACAAATCACTTTCTTTTTCTAAAATCCGTTGTCTAATTTGTTGGTTGTACTGATTGGCTCTTTTATTGGAACGTACTATGAATGCAGTGTCTTCCGTACTATAATTTCGATACGATTGATGAATAGCATCTTCAATATCAAATCCGTCTTCTAATCGAATAATGTCTTTAAACGATTTTAAACTAAATTTATATTCTTCAATAAAATGCGATTTTAAAAGTGCTCGTAATTCAGTAGCATTGCTTAATATTCCAGAATTTTCAGCTTGTCGCATCACTTCATCTAATTCAATATGAACTATTTCTTTATCGTAATTTACGTGTAAAGATTGAATATCCAAAGCAGGACTAATATCCGAATTCACAGGAGGCAACTGAGCCGTATCACCTACTAAAATTAGTTTGCAATTTTGCCCAGCATCAACATAAAACAACAAATCATCTAATAAAGAACCGTTTTCGTATAAACTTGTTTCATTAGATTGATCCGAAATCATTGACGATTCATCTACAATAAAAATCGTATCCTTAAATTTATTGGCTTGCAAAACAAAACCAACGCCACCATTTTTATTCTTTTTAGGAAAATAAATACGTTTATGTATGGTAAAAGCAGGTTTTTCTGAATAGGCCGACATTACTTTAGCCGCCCTACCAGTTGGTGCCAACATTACCGATTTTTTATTAGCAACGCTTAATTGATTTACTAAGGTGGAAATCACAGTAGTTTTACCTGTTCCAGCGTATCCTTTTAATACAAATAGTTCATCTTTAGGTTGTAAGATATAGGTAGCAATTTTTTGAAAGAAAATATCCTGATTAGCAGTAGGCTGAAAAGGAAAATTATTCATTAAAATACTATAAAATTGCGTTGGCGACATTAATTTTGAATTAAGAACTTCAAATATAACAAGGATTTTAAATATAATTTCATTTGAAGGTTTTTAATTCTCTTAAAAAATGTAAATTTGTAAATCAAATGAAAAATATGAATCAAGATATTACACAAAAAACATATAAAAAATTATGCTTTGAGGTTGCGAATAGTAATCTTTCTTTTTGTGTTATTGATATGATTTCAAACAAAATAGTTACTTATAAATCATACGCAATAAACCCAAAAAATGTTTTAGAGGAAGAGTTATGGAAAGTTTTTGTTGAAAATCCAATTCTTGAAGCCCAGTATGATGATGTGGTGGTATTGCACAATTCAAATTTAAATACATTTGTACCTTCTTCTTTATTTGATCCGAATTATTTAGGAAGTTATTTGCAATACAATTCTAAAGTATTTGAAACCGATTATTTTGCTTTCGATTATTTAGATACGTACGATTTAAATAATGTTTTTATTCCGTACACCAGTATAAATAACTATTTATTAGATCATTACGAAACGTTTGATTATAAAAATTGCAATTCTATATTTGTTAAGAAAGCTTTAGATTTTTCTAAAAACAAGGATACAAAGCAAGTTTGGGTACATTTTCAACAAGATAGATTTGAAATTACGGTTACCAAAAACACAAATTTGTTATTATTTAATACGTTTATTTATAATTCATTAGAAGATTTTATCTATTTTTTATTGTTTACCTACGAGCAATTACAGCTGAATCCAGAAATAATTCCTGTGCAGTTTTTAGGCGATATTACAGAAGAAAGTGCTGCGTTTAAACTTGCATATAAATATATAAGAAACTGTAGTTTGTTAGATGTTTCTAATTTAAAAGCTGTTTTAGATGTGGATACGAAAGACCTATTAAAGCACTTTGTTTTATTTCACTCATGAGAATAATTTCAGGAAAATATAAAGGTAGAAGATTACAAGCCCCTAAAAACTTACCGGTTCGACCAACTACAGATATGGCCAAAGAGGCCTTATTTAATATTTTAAATAATCATTTTAATTTTGGCGAATTAAAAATATTAGATCTGTTTTCTGGTACTGGAAATATTGCTTATGAATTTGCCTCTCGTGGTGCCACACCATTAGTAGCGGTTGATGCCGATATGGGTTGTGTGAATTACATACGAAAAATTGCCACCGAATTTGACTTTGATATCACACCAATAAAAAGTGATGTTTTTGCTTTTTTACAAAAACACAAAGGAAGTTATGACATAATTTTTGCAGATCCACCGTATCATATTGATCAAAAAGATTTTGAAAAAATTTCGGTTTTGATTTTTGAAAACAATATTTTAGACGAAGAAGGCATGTTAATTATTGAACATTCTAAAGATACAAAATTAGAACATTTAGATAATTTTTCATTTGCTAGAACCTATGGAGGAACTACATTTACTTTTTTCGAACTAATTAGTGATGAAGACGAATTAGATGCTGTTACGGAAGTTGACGAAGATGATGAGGATAACGAGGAATCAGAATAAAAGTTATTAAGGCGATAAACGGTCTATTTTCCAACTTAAATCAGCTTCTAATTTGTAACGAATCCTATCGTGTAATCTGTTTGCTCGTCCTTGCCAAAATTCTACTTCAACAGGTTTAACCAAAAAGCCACCCCAATTTTCTGGTCGTTTAATTTCAGAACCTGAAATTTCTGTTTTTAAGTTTTTTAATTTTTCATCTAAAAAAGTTCTTGATGGAATTACTTCACTTTGATTCGAAACAATTGCTCCCAATTTACTGCCTTCCGGACGTGAATCAAAATAAGAATCTGAAACTTTTGCCGTTGTTTTTTCAGCTATTCCTTTTATTATTACTTGGCGTTCTAATACCGGCCAAAAGAAAGAAATACAAACATTTGGATGTTGTAAAATGGCTTTTCCTTTTTCTGAATGATAATTGGTGTAAAATATAAAACCTTCTTCATTGAATTTTTTTAGTAGTACTACCCTATTTTTTGGATAACCATCCAAACCTATTGAAGAAACCGTCATCGCGTTCACTTCTCCATTTTCTTGTTCTTCCGCCTCATAAAACCAATTATGAAACAATTGAATCGCATCATCAGGAATGGTGTTTTCTAATAATTCGCTCTTTTCGTATGATTTTCTATAGTCGGATAAATCTTTCATTTTTTATAGGTAAAGGGTGAAGGGTTTTAGGTTTATCTGTCAATCTTTGTGTATCTCTGTGTAATAAATTTAAAATTCAAATTCTAATCCATCATCTGCTAGCAAGACGTTTTCAAATATTTCTTGAGCTTCTGTTTTAAATAACTCAATATTTCCGTATCGAGTGGAATAATGTCCTAGTAATAAATGTTTTACGTCTGCTAATTTAGCAATTTTTGCGGCTTGTTTCGCAGTAGTGTGCATAGTTTTTTCAGCTAAATGACTTTCGCTTTCTAAAAACGTGCTTTCGTGATATAAAACAGTAGCATTTTTAATTATAGTAATTATTTCTTCATTATAAACTGTATCTGAACAAAACGCATAACTTTTAGCTTCTTCAGGATCAAAAGATAATTCGGAATTGGGTAGGATACTTCCATCCTCTAAAGTAATATCGCCGCCTAACTTTATTTTATTGTAATATAGTTTTTCAATATTATGATTTAAAATGGCATCAATATTCAATTTTCTTTCAGTATTTTTTTCTTCAAATAAATAGCCATTGGTGTACACTCTATGTTTTAGAGGTATGGTAGTAACTTTTACTTTTTCATCTTCGTATATAAGTTCGCTTTCCTTGGAAGTTAATTCGTGAAAAAATAAATTGTAAGAAATGTATGCGTTTCCTAATTTCAAAAGCAATAAAATGACTTCTTTAATGCCTTTTGGGCCGTAAATATTCAAATCTTTTTCTCTACCCAATAACATAAAAGTAGAAATTAAGCCAATTAACCCAAAAAAATGATCACCGTGTAAATGGGAAATAAAAATATGCTCAATTTGCGAAAACTTAATTTTGTGTTTGCGTAATTGTACTTGTGTACCTTCCCCACAATCTATTAAGAACATATGGCTTTTAATCTCTAAAACTTGCGATGTAGGATTGCTAATTGTTCTTGGTGTAGCGGCATAACAGCCTAATATTTTAATTTTCAAGTGAAATTAGTGTTGTTTTTGTTTCTTATTCTCGTTGTAAATATTCATAGAAAAAAGGAAGATTAATAAGACATTTGAAATTAATCTAAACCACTCAACTTTATTTTCTTGGTAAGAAATAATTATATTCAGCACAAATAAGATAATAGCTAATAGTAGAAAAAACAAGTTGAATTTGGCTCTAGTTGTCATTATTTATTGTTTTCTATTTTACTTAATTTGATGATTTGTAAAATCATACTAAATGCTAATAACACATTTGCTGAGATTGCCAAAAGATTATATTCATTGGTTTTTAATCCAGAAAATATAAGCATTGCACTCAAAAAAGTAAATCCAAATAATAATCCTGTAAAAATGTATATTTTAGTTTGATTGGAAAGTTTCATAATTAAAATCCTAAGTCGCGTTCAATTTCTTCCATTTCAATAATATCGTGCGCTTCAAGTAACGAAGGAACTGTAGTAATTGAAGTTGGAACTTTATTAAAATCAATACCAGTAGCAACAACTACAAAAGATTTTTTATTTTTTTTATGTGTTTTTGCTAATTCTGAAAATAGCTTTAAGTTACTTATTTCAAATGATTTATCGTGTGTGATATCAATTATTAAATTAACTGATTTATACGAATTATATTGTTCAGTTAATTTTTGTAAAAACACTTCAAAACTACTTTCAGTATCTTTAATTATGGTAGTATGACCTTTCTGTTCTACTTTCATTTGAACTAATTTTTAATCTTACTCGCCAATAAATAAATAACTGCCATTCGCACCGCTACCCCATTTTCTACTTGATCTAAAATAACGGAATGATTTCCATCAGCTACATCAGAAGTAATTTCTACACCACGATTTATAGGTCCTGGATGCATAACTACAATTTCCTTATTTAGGTTATTTAATATTTCATTTGTTAGTCCAAACTGCTGTGTATATTCGCGTGTATTTGGAAAATAACTCACGTCAAGTCTTTCATTTTGAACACGTAACATATTCGCAACATCACACCATTCTAATGCTTTGATTAAATTGGGTTCATAAGTTACACCTAAAGAATTGATATATTGAGGAATCAATGTTTTGGGTCCGCATACTTTTACTTCAGCCCCTTGCATTTGTAAGGCAAAAATATTGGAAAGCGCTACTCTACTGTGTAATATATCACCAACAATAACTATTTTTTTACCTGCAACTTCACCTAATTTCTCTCTAATCGTATAACTATCTAATAAAGCTTGTGTGGGATGTTCGTGTGCACCATCACCTGCATTTACTATGCTTGCATTAACGTGTTGCGATAAAAAATGAGCGGCACCAGGCGAACTATGTCGCATAACTACCATATCCACTTTCATAGCTAAGATATTATTTACAGTATCAATTAAGGTTTCCCCTTTTTTTACTGATGATTGTGCAGAAGAAAAACTCATTACATCGGCTGAAAGTCGTTTTTGAGCCAATTCGAAAGATAATTTGGTACGAGTACTGTTTTCAAAAAAGATATTTGCGAGAGTAATATCTCGCAAAGAAGGTACTTTTTTTATAGGTCGATTTATTACTTCTTTAAACTGATCAGCGGTTTCAAGAATTAAATTAATATCATTAGTATTGATGTACTTTATTCCTAATAAATGATTGACGCTTAATTCTTTCATTTTAAATATGTTGTTTTTCTTTAATTATTCTTTATCCCTTTACCTCTATATAAACGGCGTCCTCACTGTCATTTTCGGCCCATTTTACTAACACTCTTTCGTTGTTGATAGCATCTACTTGTCGACCTCTATAATCCGGTTGAATAGGTAAATCACGACTAAAGCGTCTGTCAATTAAGGTTAAAAGTTCTATTGATTTGGGTCTTCCAAAAGACTGTATTGCTGTTAATGCGGCACGAATACTTCTTCCGGTATACAATACATCGTCTATAAAAACGACATTTTTGTCTTCTACTAAAAAATCAATTTGCGTTTGATTGGCTTCAAAAGGTTTTTCGTTTCTTCTAAAATCGTCTCTGAAGAAAGTAATGTCTAAAAACCCTAATTTTAAATCGGAAACTTGATAATCGTCTTTTAAAATTTGTGACAATCTATTGGCTAAAAAAGTGCCTCTTGGTTGAATTCCTATAAGAATAGTATTGGAGAAATCGAGATGCTTTTCGATTAATTGACAGGCCAATCGATGTAGAATGATGTTGACTTCTTTTGAGTTGAGCAATATTTTTTGACTCATATTTTGTAAGTTGTGGCTACAAATGTAAGATATTTCAATTACATTATCAAAAGCAATTGCAAAAATCATTTTTTTTAAACACAGATTTTAAAAATTTATATAATTTCCACAATCTGAGTATAAATATAAAATCTAGTTAAAAAATTAAAAATTCATTAATTCTTTATACAATTTATGTGTCGGCAAGCCCACTACATTGGCATAACTTCCTTCAATCTTTTCAATAGCTACCAACCCAATCCATTCTTGAATGCCATACGAACCCGCTTTGTCAAATGGCTGATAATTTTTTAAATAATACTCTATTTCTTCTAAACTTAATGAGGAAAAAGTTACCAATGTTTCATCATGAAAAACAAGTTCTTTTTGTGTCGTTTTTATACAAACAGAAGTAATCACTTTATGCGTTTTTCCTGACATTTCAGTTAGCATTCTTACAGCATGAGAAGCGTCGTTAGGTTTTCCTAAAGCTTGGTTTTCCAACCAAACAATAGTGTCTGAAGTAATTAAAACTTCGCTATCTTGTAGGTCGTTTTCAAAAGCACTGGCTTTTAATTTAGCTAAAAAATTAGTTATTTCTTCCGCTTGTAAATGATCAGGATAAATTTCTTCAATTTCTTTTAATCTAATTTCGAAATCTATATCTAATTCTTTTAAAAATTGCTGTCTTCTTGGCGAACCCGAAGCTAAAATAATTTTATAATTTTTGAATTTCTCGTTAAGCATATTGCATAGATAGTAAGATAATTAGCAAAGACAAAATCGTAGTAATTTGAACTATTTTCAATATTCTAATTACCAATAGGTACTCATTATTTAATTTGTATTGAAATAATTTGATTGCAACAAATAACAAAGGCGCAATAATAAATAGAATAAAATATCCTAAAGCATACAAATTATGTGCTAAATTTTCAACCAAATAATAAGTTAGATAAGTAATAAAAAGTACTAACGAAGATGCACCAATAATTTTGGCGTTTTTAATACCAAAAGATGTCGCAACAGTTGAAATTCCATAGGCTGCATCCCCTTTTTCATATACAATTGTATTGATAATTTCTATAGTAAATTGCAAAAGAAAAATAAAAATCGCATAATCTGTAAGAATGGAAACCAACGTTTTCATGAAAAATTCATTACCAGCATAAATTGCAGGTAAAATATTAAAAAAACTTATATTTACTATAGATAACGCTACTACAAGCGCTACAATTGCATTTCCTAAAATTGGAATTTGTTTTAATCCATTTGAATAGATATATAATAAAGCCGAACAAATGACAAACATCGTAGCAAAAGCGGGTTTATTAATAACACGACTCAAATAAAACCCTATTCCAACACCTAAGCATGTAAATATAAAATACAAATTATAGGCTGTTTTTTCATTAATATGAGTGCCTATAACTACTTGGTTGGCTTTGTTGATGTTGTCGGTATCTACATCAAAAACAGCGTTAATTATGTAGCCACCAGCTAAAATAAACAGCGTGGAAAAAACCAATAACACATACTGAAAATCAGTTAAAGATTGCCAAAGCACTAATGACTGAGGCGCACCTAAAGCATCTTTAAAATGAATATGATTTAAGAATCCGTATTTAATAATGAGTTGCATAAAAGCAACCAGTATTAAACTTTCTATTCGAATTAATTTTAAAAAATGTTTCATTATAAATTTATTGATAGTATTAAAAAAACTTAGCGTCAAAATCGTCCATCCATTTCCCTTGAACTTTTAAAACTTGTTCAATTACATCTCTTACAGCACCTTTTCCACCATTTGCGTGTGAAATATATTTGCTCACGCCTTTTATTTCCTGAACAGCATCTTGCGGACACGTTGGTAGACCTACTTTTTGCATCACTAAATAATCTGGGATATCATCGCCCATATATAGTATTTCTTCAGGTTTTAATTGATAGGCATCACAAATTTCATGAAATTTTTCTACTTTATCTGGTGCTGCTAAGTAGATGTCTTTTATTCCTAATTTCTGCAACCTAATACGAACACCTTCGTTACTTCCACCTGAGATGATACAAACTGGGTAACCTTTATCTACAGCAGCTTTCATCGCATAACCATCTTTAATGTTCATTTGACGAAGCAATTGTCCCTCTTCTGAAATATGTACCGTACCATCCGTTAATACACCATCGATATCAAAGATAAACGCTTTAATATCATTCATTATTTCTTTATAACTTTTCGCCATTTTGAATAGATTTTGTCAGAATTTTATAAATTTCTTTTTGATTTTCGTTAGTAAGAAAATCGATATGTTTTTCTATGGTTTTTTGGTCATTTCTTACAGCTGGTCCCGTTTGTGCTTTACTTGGTGAAAGTGATTGTAACTTTTCAGCCGTTTCTTTTATTAAGGGTTGTAAAATTTCAAAAGGAATAGAATTCTTCCAGCAAATTTCATTTCCAATTTGATACAAATGATTAGTAAAATTACAAACAAAAACAGCAGCGACATGAAGTGCTTTTCGTTGTTCACCAGTTATGGCATGTGTATTTTTTGATATTGATTTTGCAACTTTTTCTAATACAGTATAATCTGAAACATTTTCTGCTTCTAAACAAATTGGAATTTCAGAAAAATCAACAGCTTTGTTTTTGGTAAAGGTTTGTAACGGATAAAAAACACCTTTATTGTTTTTACTATCCAGTACATTTAAATCAGAACTTCCTGAAGTATGAACCACTAGCCTATTTTCAAATTGTAATAGAGACGATACGCTTGATATAGCGCTATCTGAAACACAAATAATATAAACATCCGCTACTTTAATTTTAGAATAATCAGATGTTTGAAGTGTTTCAGGAAAATCGTTTGATACCGTTCTTGAAAAAACCTGAACCACTTCTATTTCATCAACTTTCGAAAAAGCTTGAAATAAATGAGTAGCCACGTTTCCTGAACCTAAAAGAATTACTTGTATCATGTGGCGAAGATAAACAATCACAATAACAATATCAAATTTCAATTTTTTACAACACAGATTTAAGAAATTTTACGGATTATTATAATTTTAAAATCTGATTGCAAATAGTCAATATAATTAAAACTTAGTTTGGTACCGATTTTAAAAAATTAATATATTTTCTCAAATCTGTGTTGTAAAAAATAATCCTATTGCCTAATTTTGAAAAAAATCTGTAAAATGAAAATTGTTATTTCTCCAGCAAAATCTTTAAATTTAGATAAAGCACTTCCTACTTCATTTGTTACGGAAGCGTCTTTTTTAAAACAAGCTGAAACCATTCAGAAAACATTAAAAAAGAAAAAGCCAAAACAGCTTATGGAATTGATGGACATTTCTGAGAAATTAGCAGATTTAAATTGGCAAAGAAATCAAGATTGGCAACTTCCATTTACTGCAAATAATGCACGACCAGCAATTTATACTTTTGATGGTGAAGTATACACGGGCTTAGATGTGTATTCGTTAGCTGTTGAGAAAGTAACCGTTTTACAAGATAAATTACGCATTTTATCAGGATTATATGGCATATTGAAACCTTTAGATTTAATACAAGCCTACCGTTTAGAAATGGGAACTTCAATAAATATAGGTGCTAAAAAAAATCTATACGAATTTTGGAAAAAATCAGTTACGGATTATTTAAATGACGAATTACATAAAGACGAATTATTTGTAAATTTAGCCAGCAATGAATATTTTTCTGCTGTTGATGCTAAAAAATTAAAAGTTCCCGTTATTACTCCAGAATTTAAAGATTATAAAGACGGAAAGCTCAAAATGATTTCATTTTTTGCAAAAAAAGCCAGAGGATTAATGGTACGATATATTATTGATACGAATGCTGAAACTTTAGATGAGTTAAAAGGTTTCAACTATGAAGGGTATGTATTTGATAGTAATTTATCAGAAGGAAATAAATTGGTTTTTACGAGATAATTAATTATTCAACCAATTTTCTAATATTTTTTTTCCGTCTGGCGTTAAAATACTTTCTGGGTGAAATTGCACACCTCTAACATCGTAAACACTATGCTTAACTGACATAATTTGTTTGTTTTCGTCAACTGAAGTTATAATCAAATTTTTTGGAAAATTGTCATTTGAAATCACCCAAGAATGATACCTTCCCACTTCTATTTCATTTGGTAAATTAGTAAAAATAGTATCGTTTTCAACAATCGTAATTTTTGAAGCTACGCCGTGATATACTTTTTTTAAATTTATTAATGTGCCACCAAATACTTCACCAATGGCCTGTAAACCTAAACAAATTCCTAAAATACTTTTGGTTTTGGCGTACGTTTGTATGACTTCTTTTAACAAACCTGCTTCGTTTGGAATACCGGGACCTGGAGACAAAATTATTTTATCAAAAATTTCTAACTCTTTTATTTCAAATTCATCATTTCTAAAAACGGTAACCGTTGCGCCTAAATCTTCCAAATAGTGGACTAAATTGTAGGTAAAACTATCGTAATTATCTATGACAACTATTTTCAAAATTAAATGGTTTTTAAAGTTATTATTTTACTTTTGTAAAAATATACTATTTTATGGAAAACGCAATGAAAATTGGAGATGTTGTTCAGGTTTTAGATGATAATTTAGAAGGTGTGATTTTACGATTTCAATCGGACAATTCAATTGTCATTGAAACTAAAGATGGGTTTGAGTTAATATACAATCAAAAAGAAGTCATAAAAATCGCAAGTGATGCACCTAAAATTAATTTTGACGGCAATCTTTCTAAAGTATTAGCAGAAAAAGAAATTCCAAAAAAACCAGGTTCGGTTTTAACCAAATTGAGCAAAAAGGACCCAATGGTTTTTGAAGTGGATTTACATTTAGAAAAAATAATTACGGGGAAAAACCAAAATTTAACTAACTTCGATAAATTAAATATTCAACTTGAAGAAGCCAAACGAGCAATGGATTTTGCCATTTCTAAACGTTACAATCGCGTAGTTTTAATCCACGGAGTTGGTGATGGCGTTTTAAAAAGCGAGTTAGAATATTTATTGAGAAGATATGAAAACATAGTAATTCAAGAAGCTAATTATGGAAAATACGGATTAGGTGCTATGGAAATTTACATTAAGCAAAATTAATTTGATGAAAAAAATATATTTAGATAACGCAGCCACTACCCCATTAAGAGAAGAAGTTATACAAACAATGATAGCCGTTTTGCAAAACGATTTTGGAAATCCATCATCTACACATAGTTTTGGAAGAAGTGCAAAATCCATTATTGAAACCTCAAGAAAAACAATTGCAAAATATTTAAACTGTTCTGCTCAAGAAATCATTTTTACATCAAATGCTACAGAAGGAACAAATTGGATTTTAAGAGAAATGGTTAAAAGTAATGGTATTAAAAAAATTATTACTAGTAAAATAGAACATCACGCCACATTATATACCGTATTAAATTTACAAAAAGAATTTGGTATTGAGGTGGAATATATTTCTGTTTTACCTAACGGAAATTTAGATTTATTTGATTTCGAACGAAAATTAGATGACAAAATTCCAACTTTAGTAACTTTAATGCATGTTAATAACGAAATTGGAACGCTAATAAATTTAGATTCAGTTGCTGCTATTTGTCAAAAATATAACGTTATTTTTCACTGTGATACGGTTCAATCAATCGGTAAAGTTACTATTGATTTACAGAAAATTCCATTAGATTTTTTAGTAGCGAGCGCTCATAAATTCCACGGGCCAAAAGGAATTGGTTTTGCTTTTATTAGAAAAAACACGCCAATACAACCTATGTTATATGGTGGCGAACAAGAAAAGGGATTACGAGCTGGTACAGAAGCCGTTCATCAAATTGCAGGTTTAGCAAAAGCATTTGAGATTGCAAATGAACAATTAGTTGATGAAACGAATTATATAACTGAATTAAAATCATATTGTATTGAAAAATTACAAGCAAATTTTGATGGAATTATTGTTAATGGCGAAAATACTTTTTATAATATTTTAAACGTATTATTGCCTTTTTCAGATGAAAAAACAGCGTTAATTTTATTTAATTTAGATATGAAAGGTATTGCAGTATCCAGAGGAAGTGCATGCCAAAGCGGTAGCGTAAAACCCTCACATGTTTTGGCTGAATTTTTATCTTCAGAAAACATTAAAAAACCTTCATTGCGAATTTCATTTAGTCATTATAACACAAAAGAAGAAATTGATTTGCTTATTGAGAGTTTAAAAACTATATAAAAAAATACCATTCAATTTGAATGGTATTTTTTTATATAGTTTAGTCCAAATTATTTAGACCATAATTCAATACTATCTTTATTTTGTTTAATGTAATCTTCGTTTTTTTCTGTAGTAGCGCCTGCTAAAGATAATTTTGCGGTTTCAATTGCTCCTTTTTTATCTCCTAATTTAAATTGAATTAATGATTTTAATCTGTAATACCAAAACGGCACTTTCTCTCCAGATAAAGATATAGCTTGATTTATCCAAAGTAATGCTTTATTCAAATCTGTATTTGATTGATAAAAATATTGTGCACTAGCGTAATAGTCTTTTGCAGAAGGACCATTCATAACATTTTCAATAGATTTTAAAACGGTTTCTTGTGTAGGCACTTCAATTTTAACAGATACGAGTGTTTTTTCCCACGATAATTCTAAATTTGCTGCATCTATTGTAACATTGTTAAAAGAAATAGTAAATGTTTCTACTAATCGGTTTAAACTTTCAGGCTTTGCAGATGTTTTTAAAGCAACGTTTTCCTCAATCCAGTTTTCTGGTAATCCCCAATTGTCAGTATCTTTATAAAAAATAATATCCCACGAATCTGCTTTTGGAGTAGTATATAATGCATATTTACCTTTTGCTAACGATTTTCCATTTATTATCACATCTTGCGAAAAAGTAATAGTCGTATTTTCGTTTGCACCAGTACGCCAATTTTTTCCATAAGGAACTAATTCGCCATAAACCGCTCTGCCTTTAGCACTTGGTCTATGATATTCCAAACTAATTTGCGTCAAACCAACAGTTTGATCCACTTTTGATATTGGACTTGCTTGTGGAGTAGCAATTTGTGCACTTAAAACCCCAGAAATTAAGAGCATACAAAGTAATGTGTATTTTTTCATAACGTTATTATTTTTTTGCTAAAATAGTATTTTATTTTGTGTTTTAAAGTTAAAGAAACATTAAAATAAAAAAGTATAATAATTTTGTAAACTACTTTATTTGTGTGCTTAAACAAACGTATATTTGCACTATTAAATTTTAAAAAATGAAAATATTCAGATTAGCATCCAAACAAAATTTACCCATTTCAAAAAAAGAAGCTTGGGATTTTTTATCAAGCCCAAAAAATTTAAAAGTAATAACACCGGAATACATGAGTTTTGAAATATTGAGCGGTGCAGATAGACCTATGTTTGCTGGTCAAATTATTCAATATATTGTTACACCTGTTTTAGGAATAAAAACCAAATGGGTAAGCGAGATTACCCATATGGTAGAAGGAGAATATTTTGTTGATGTACAACTATTTGGGCCTTATGCTTTATGGCATCATAAACATTTTATCAAAGAAATACCAGGTGGCGTGGAAATGGAAGATATTATTGATTATAAAGTCCCAATGGGAATTTTAGGACAATTGGTACATCCTTTTATTGTAAAACCAAAATTAGTTGAGATTTTTGAATATAGAAGAAAAAAATTAATTGAACTTTTTGGAGAATTTAAATAATATGACAATTTTTTGGTTTAGAAGGGATTTACGTTTAGAAGATAATACCGCATTATTTCATGCTTTACATGATAATGAAAATGTGTTGCCAATTTTTATTTTTGACGAAACCATTTTGCAACATTTAGAAAAAAATGATGCACGTGTAACGTTTATTCATAATCAGCTTGAAAAAATGAATATTGAACTTGCAAAAACCAACAAGTCTTTAGCTGTTTTTCATGGTCAACCAATTGAAATATTTAAAAAACTTATCAAGGATAATAAAGTTAAAATAGTTTATACGAATCATGATTATGAGCCATATGCTCGAAAAAGAGACGTTTCCTTAAATGAATTATTCAAAAAAAATAAAATTGAATTTAAAACGTGTAAAGATCAAGTAATTTTTGAAAAGTCAGAAATTACTAAAGATGACGGTTTGCCTTATGTAGTTTACACTCCCTATTCTAACAAATGGAAAGCAAAAGTAAAAGAAACTAAACTTGTAAATTATCCTTCCGAAAATTTACTTGCCAATTTAGCCTCGCATTCCTACCCTTTTTTATCGTTACAAGATGTTGGATTTGAAATAACTAAAATTTCACTTCCTGAATACACTATTACTGAAAAATTAATTTCTGAGTACGAAGCTACAAGAAATTTTCCTGCAATAAAAAACGGAACTTCATTATTGGGAATTCATTTACGATTTGGAACTATTAGTATCAGAAAATTAGTACAACATGCTTTAAAATTTGAGAAGGATACTTTTTTAAAAGAGTTAATTTGGCGTGAGTTTTTCATGCAAATTTTATGGCATTACCCTCATACACAAACCAAAAGTTTCAAACCTAAATACGATGAAATAAAATGGGTAAATAATGAAAAACTATTTAAAAATTGGTGTGATGGGAAAACCGGTTATCCAATGGTTGATGCTGGAATGAGAGAATTAAATACTACTGGTCATATGCACAATCGCGTAAGAATGGTGGTAGCTAGTTTTTTATGCAAACATTTATTAATTGATTGGCGTTGGGGCGAAACTTATTTTGCCTCTAAATTATTAGATTATGAGCAATCTAGCAATGTTGGAAATTGGCAATGGGCAGCAGGTTCTGGTGTTGATGCTTCACCATATTTTAGAATATTTAATCCATCAGAGCAGATTAAAAAATTTGATAAAGAATTAAAATACATAAAAAAATGGGTTCCTGAATTGGAAACGCTAGAATATCCAAAACCAATTGTTGATCACAAAGAAGCAAGAGAAAAATGTTTGCGCGTGTATAAAGAAGCCGTTGGATAATTTATTTTAAAATGGTTTTAAAATCTAATTCTTCAAACCTGTCTATTATTAAATTAGCCAAGCTGTAATCTTGTTTTTTAGAATTTATACTTCTATATCCTACACAAAAAATACCAGCTGCGTGGGCGGCCTTTATTCCATTGGTGCTGTCTTCAATAACAATACAATTTTCCTTTTTAGATTTTGATAATCTAACCGCTTCTAAAAAAATATCCGGATTGGGTTTCGATTGCGGAAAATCCTCACCAGAAACAATGTGCGAAAAATAAGTATGCAATTTAAAACGGTTAAAAACGCGATTTATAGTTACTTTAGACGAAGAAGATGCTAAAATTAATTGAATGCCATTTTGATGTAATTGTTGTATTAATTCCTCCACCCCTTCTAATAAAAACAAGTCTTCTTTAGTATCGAAAGCATCATTAAACAAGCTTCTTTTTTTTTGAACTAAACTGTCAATATCATCCTCTATTCCGAAATGATTTTTAATTTTTTCAAACACATTTTTAGTAGAATTACCCGTAAAAGTAGCAAACATTTCTGCAGAAACTTCTATTTCTAATTGCTTAAAATGTTGATAATACGCATAATTGTGAACGGGTTCTGTATCCACAATAACACCATCCATATCAAAAATTACAGTTTGTAACATCCTTTTTTTCTTGCGAAATTAAAAAATTAAATGGTAATTAAACCTTTTTATGTAACTTTAGTCAAATAATAAACGAATTGTTAATTTTGCTAGAAGAAAAATTATTTATTGAAACTCTAATAAATCCGAAAACGCAAAATACAGCGTTTAAACAATTGGTGCAACGCTTTCAAAAACCTTTATACTATCATATTCGAAATATCGTTTTAAATCATGATGATGCGGATGACGTACTTCAAAATACATTTATAAAGGTGTTTTCAAATATCGGAAAATTTAAAGGGGATAGTAAATTATATTCTTGGATGTTTCGAATAGCAACAAATGAATCGCTAACTTTTATTGAGCAGCGAGCCAAAAAACAAGGAATTTCTAATGTGGAATTACAGCAAAAGGCAATATTAAATTTAGAATCAGATGTATATTTTGAAGGAAATGAAATTCAATTGAAACTTCAAAAAGCTATTGCTACTTTGCCTGAAAAACAACAATTGGTTTTTAAATTGAAATATTTTGAAGAAATGAAATACGAATACATGAGTGAAATTTTAGACACCTCTGTTGGAGGTTTAAAAGCAAACTATCACCATGCAGTAAAAAAAATTGAAGAATATTTAAAAAACAATTAAACCATTTATTATAAATTAGGTCTTATACAAAATGAAAACAGAATTAAAAAATACTATAATTACAAGTGGTTTTACTACTCCTTTAGATTATTTTGATGATTTATCAGATAAAATAGTTGAGAAAATAACCGGAGAAGCCGCTACAGATTTAATTCCTAAAACATCAGGTTTTATTGTTCCGGAAGACTTTTTTGTTAAAAATGAAGATAAATTGATAACAAAAATTAATTATTCAAAAGCTAAAGTCGTTAGTATAAAATATACTTTATACAAAGTAAGCGGAATTGCAGCAGTTTTATTACTTACTATTGTTTCTCCTTTGTTATACCTTTCTGCGGAAACAAAAGATAATGAGTTCGTTGAGATGAGTTATTTACAATTGCATTCTGAAGAATTAAGTGTTTATGAAGTAGGTTCGATGTTAGAAGAAAAAGAAATAATTGAGTTAGAAAACGAATTGATTTACAATAATTTAAATAATATTAATTAAATAATAAATAAAATGAAAAAATATGTAATATTAGTAGCGTTTATTTTCAGCTTGAGCAATCATGCACAAGAAAACTTAGAGGTAAAAAAAGTAGAAATAGAAAAACGAAGAGCGCATTTAATCGAAAAAAGAGAAGAATTAATTGCTGCAAGAAAAGAAATTATTCAAGAAAGAAAGGATAAAATAAAATCGTTAAAAATTGCTTTCATTTCACAAAAATTAGCACTTACTTCAGTAGAAGCTGAAAAATTTTGGCCCGTTTACAATAAGTATGATGACAAAATAATGGCTTTAAAAGAAGCGCAAATGAAACTTCGAGTTGGTAAAAAAAATAGTACTGATGAAGATGCTTTAAAGAAAATTGAGGAAGCAGAAGCAATAGAATCTGAGGTATTGAATTTAAAAAAGAAAATGCGTGTAGAATTAATTCCAATAATCACTGCTGAAAAAGTAGTTACTTTAGAGCGACTAGAACACGAATTTCATAGAAAAATTTTAGAGAAATTAAAAAGTCGCAAAGGCAATCGACCACCGCCTCCACCTAAAAGATAAATCAATAATTAATAAGCCATTTTCAATGGCTTATTTTTATTTTGGTTACTTTATTTTTTCCAGCTAAATAAATGTTGTTTTTTCCGCTAAATCGTAACGTATAAAAATCTGTGTCGTCTAATATTTTTGTCCACTTTTGCCCAAAATTAGTAGAATAATAAACACCTGATGTACCACATGTATACAATACTTTACCACGACTTTTTGGCATAAATTGTACGCAGGATGCATATCCAAAAGTAAGGTCTTTTGATACAATTTTCCACGTTTTTCCTCCATTTTTTGTAATGGCTTTATTTATAGAATTGTCTTTTTGATTTTCGTAATTTCCCCCAACAATAATTCCTTTTCTTTTATTGTAAAAATCCATAGAAAATGCACCTGTCATTGCTTCACCTTGTATAATTGGTGTTTCAAAAACATGCCATGTAATTCCTTTGTCATCACTTTTAAATAATCTAGATTTCATTCCTCCAGAAATAATATAAATAACGCCATCAATAATTTTCACATTCGTATTACTTGCAGCAAAAGCCGCTTCGCCTTCAGCTGTTTTTGGTAATATATCACAGGATATTTTTTTCCAGTTTTTTCCTGAATTCTCCGTTAAAAGTACAGATAAACAATCTTCTGTAGGATCTCCGACAACTACTCCGAAGCCTGTTTTTATATTAATAAACATACTGTCATAAAATACTTTTTCTCCCATTTCAGTATAAATTAATTTTGATGTGCAACTATAACCAAAGGTATTTAGTTCATACATATTCGCAGGAGTTCCAGCATTTAAAACATATATTTCGCCAATTGAATACGCTATACTTCTAAAATCAGTATTTTCTTTCTGTAATTTTACGATTTTAGTTTCCGTTTCGTTTTCAAAACTTATAAACCCTGCTTTACTATTTGTGCCTCCAAACCAAACGCCGTTTATTGTTGGGTAAATAGCTCGAATAGAGAGAGAATCTAATAAAATATCCTTTCTTTCTGAAACTTTATATGTTGATTTACAAGATAAAAAAACACAAAAAAACAACATCGATATACTTCTCATTAGCTACTTATTTTAGGCTAAAATACAATTATTCAAAAAACGAACCGCTTTTTAAATACATATTTTTAGAAATTCATTACTTTAAAACGTGCTATTTAACCCATAAATCAAAGGTTTTTTTGATTTTAATTACTATATTTGTAGGCATTTTTATATATAATAGATGAGATTTCACAGAAACATTAGTTTTGCAGTAATAGATGCCTTAATGGCAATTTTTAACGAAGGAGAATATGCCGATAAAGTTGTAGCTAGGGCTTTAAAATTAGATAAAAGATGGGGAAGCAGCGATAGAAAATTTGTGGCAGAAACTATTTATGATATTGTTAGATGGAAACGACTTTATGCTGAAATAGCTGAAATAAAAAAAGAACCATTCGATAGAGATAGTATTTGGAGAATGTTTGCAGTTTGGGCTACTTTGAAAGGTTATACATTACCAGATTGGAAATATTTTGAAGGTACACCTGTAAGAAGAATTAAAGGAAAATTTGATGAATTATCAAAAGATAGAAAGTTTAAAGAATCTATTCCTGATTGGATGGATGAAATGGGTGTAAAAGAGTTAGGTGAAACAATTTGGTCTAAAGAAATTACAGCACAAAATGAACCCGCAAAAGTTATTTTACGAACAAATACCATAAAAACAACTAAAGAAGTTTTAAAACAAGAATTACTTCAATTAGACATTCATACAAAAGTACTTGCTGATTATCCTGAGGCATTAGAGTTAGAGGAAAGAGCTAATGTTTTTATGACAGATATATTTAAAAATGGTTTGTTCGAAGTACAAGATGCCTCTTCTCAAATGGTAGCTCATATGTTAGATATTCAACCAGGAATGCGAGTAGTTGATACTTGCGCAGGTGCCGGTGGAAAAACATTACATATGGCTTGTTTAATGCAAAACAAAGGGCAAATTATTGCTATGGATTTGTATGAAAGCAAATTAAAACAATTGAAAATACGTGCCAAACGAAATGGGATTCATAACATCGAATACCGCGTAATAGATACTACTAAGGTGATAAAAAAACTTCACGGTCAAGCAGATAGAGTTCTTATTGATGCTCCATGTAGTGGACTTGGAGTATTAAAAAGAAATCCAGATGCTAAATGGAAATTAAAACCAGAATTTATAGATAACATTCGTAAAGTGCAAGCAGAAGTTTTGGAAAGCTATGCTCCTATCGTAAAACCAGGTGGAAAATTAGTATATGCTACATGTAGTGTCTTACCTTCTGAAAACCAAGAACAAGTAGAAAAATTCTTAACAACTGCTATTGGTAAAAACTTCACTTTCGTTCAAGACAAAAAAGTATTAGCACACCAATCTGGCTATGATGGATTTTATATGGCTTTATTAACCCGAAATAAATAATCCTAAATAATGAAAAAATATCTGTTAATAATATTAATTTCTTATAATTGTTTTAGTCAAGCTGGTTATCCAGCAAATCCATACTATAATGATATGAATTGGACGTTAACAGGTATGAGTTTGAAAAATGCTTTAGCTAGTAAAATTACATCTACACATACTATTTTTCTAACTTATGCACAAGATTGGGGGGCAACTCAGGCTACTGATGTCAACCCTGAAAATTCAAATAATGTTTTGTTATTATATGGATACAGCGTTACAACATGTCCAACTTCATCTTCTGATGATAATGATCATAGAGAGCGAAATAGTTTAAGTAATGGTGGTGGAAATTCTTGTGAATGGAATCGTGAACATGTTTATGCAAAATCATTAGGAACCCCTCAATTAGTTGACGGTGCAATATTTTCGGCTGATAGTGATGCTGGTGAGGATGCACACCATTTGAGATCTTGTGATGTGGATAGAAATGGAAATAGAGGAAATTCAAAATTCGCCACAGGTTCTGGTAATTCTTCAACTGTTTCAGGTGGCTGGTATCCAGGAGATGAATGGAAAGGTGATGTAGCTAGAATGATGATGTATATGTATTTAAGATATCCAACTCAATGTTTACCAATTAATGTTGGTACGGGTGCAACTGTTTCTACAGATACAAATATGATTCAATTATTTTTGCAATGGAATGCAGAAGATCCTGTATCCCTTTATGAAGATAATCGGAATACCTACCACGGAAATACGGCTAATGCTTATGCGCAAGGAAATAGAAATCCATTTATTGATAATCCTTACTTAGCTACCGTTATTTGGGGCGGACCTGTGGCAGAAAACAGATGGCCTACGGTGTTTTTATCTTCTCAAAGTTTCTTGACAGATGCAGCAGTTCAACTATATCCAAACCCAACGAATTCTAATGAAATTGAAATAACTACAGAAGTAATAATCACTAAATTAACTTTAGTAAATATTAATGGTCAAATTATTAAAGAAATTTTTAACCCTATTTTTAATCAAAATACCTATAAATTAAATAATTTACCACAAGGATTTTATTTCTTACAAATTTCTGCGGAAAACGGAAGTTTAACTAAAAAAATCATAGTTAACTAATCTAGTTTTTAAAATTATATACAAAATCTCTACTTATTTTATAGTTAGAGATTTTTTGTTTTTTGAAATAAATACTACATAAACCAAGTTTAGTCATATTAAAGCGTACATTCGTAAAAAAATATGTCCATTGAAATAAAGGTTGCAGCTGTTGAACATTTGTTTAGTCAGTTAGATTTTGAAATAAATACCTTTCAAAAAGAAACCAAGTTGCATTGTAATTTGGGTTGTGGTAAATGTTGTACTAAATTAGACATTGAAGCTTCTCCATTAGAATTTTTACCTTGGGCGTTTCATATTTTTTTAAATGGTGCTGCAGAAAAAATTCTTTCCGAATTAGAACTAAAAACTTCTTCAATTTGCCATATATACAATCCATTAACCTTATTAGATAAAGTAAACGGAAGTTGTAGTAATTATCCTTATCGTGGATTAATTTGCAGATTATTCGGTTATGGTGCTACAAAAGACAAATATGGACAATTGCGATTGGCGACTTGCAAAATAATAAAAAGCGAGCAAGTAATAAACTTCAACAATTCAACAGAGTCAATAAATAAGGGACTTCCAGTTCCAATATTTACAGACTATTACATGAATTTATCCCAAATAGATTTTCATTTAGGGAATATTATTTTACCAATCAATCAAGCTTTAAAATATGCCATTGAGGAAGTATTGCAGTATTATGCCTATCGACCTTTACCGAATGGATTTAAAAATATTGCTTAACATTCATTTCATTATTGCTGTATATTGATTTGACAATTCTATTTTAAACCGTAAATTGGCCGAAAAAAAATGTCAATTGAAATAAAAGTGCAAGAGATTGAATTGTTATTCGATAAACTAGAAACCGAATTAGCAACTTTTATATCTAAAACTCATTTATTCTGCAACGCGGGTTGTGGAAAATGTTGCACCAATCCTACGATGGAAGCGTCTCCACTTGAGTTTTTACCTTGGGCGTTTCATTTGTTTAAAATTGGCGAAGCAGAAAACACACTTGAAAAATTAGCAAAACACACAAATACTATTTGTTTTAATTATAGTCCAACTTCAGAAATAAATTTACATTTTGGAAGTTGTACAACCTATAAATACCGAGGTTTAGTTTGCAGGTTATTTGGATATGGTGCCACCAGAGATAAATTTGCACAATTACGTTTGGCAACTTGTTCCATTATAAAAGAGCATCAAACTGAAAATTATAATGCTGCAAACGAAGCTATAAATAATGGATTGCCTGTTCCAATTTTTACAGATTATTATATGAATTTATCTCAAATAGATTTCCGTCTTGGAAATGTCTATGTACATATAAACAAAGCGTTACAAATGGCTTTAGAAGAAGTAGTACACTATTATGCCTATAGAGATTTTCCGGAAGTTGAATAAAAAAAACCTCGATATTTACTATCGAGGTTTTTTTGTGATCGCGCCAGGATTCGAACCTGGGACCTACTCATTAGAAGTGAGTTGCTCTATCCAGCTGAGCTACGCAACCTAAATTTTATTCGTTTGACAACTAAATGTTGTCGGGGTGGCAGGATTCGAACCTGCGGCCTCCTGCTCCCAAAGCAGGCGCGATAACCGGGCTACGCTACACCCCGAAAAAGCGGAGAGACAGGGACTCGAACCCTGGCGACAGTCACCCGTCGACAGATTAGCAATCTGCTCCGTTACCACTCCGGCACCTCTCCTATTAATTCTGCAAAAGAATTATGCTTTTTTGCGGTTGCAAATATAGGATATCATTCTTTTATTTCCAATTAAAAGGCGTATAATTTTTAAATTAAAAACAAACCTGCTAAATATCAACATTATACATAAAAAAATAGCAATATCTAAATTTTAAAATTTCAAATTTAGTCAACTATATCTGCATAAAAAAGCAGTAAATAGTTAAAAATTTAGCAAAAATTTGTTACTTTCGCAATTCTAAATTGATTAAAAATGAGCAAAAAAGTAGTTATCGTATCCGCTGTAAGAACTCCAATTGGAAGTTTCATGGGCGCATTGTCAAGTGTACCTGCAACTAAATTAGGAGCAGCAGCAATTAAAGGTGCTTTAAATAAAATACATTTAAACCCTTCTTTAGTTGATGAAGTAATAATGGGTAATGTAGTTCAAGCTGGAAATGGACAAGCACCAGCGCGTCAAGCTGCATTATATGCTGGATTAACTAATGATGTAATATGTACCACTATAAATAAAGTTTGTGCTTCTGGAATGAAAGCAGTAATGCAAGGCGCTCAAGCTATAATAGCTGGAGATGCACAAATTATTGTAGCTGGTGGAATGGAAAACATGAGTTTAATTCCTCATTATGCGCATTTAAGAAATGGTGTAAAATTTGGACCAACAACTTTTGTAGATGGCATGCAAAAAGATGGACTTATTGATGCTTACGATGGAAATGCTATGGGCGTATCTGCAGATTTATGCGCTACAGAACATAATATTTCTCGAGAAGAACAAGATAATTTTGCTATACAATCTTATTCACGTTCCGCTAATGCTTGGGATGCTGGTAAATTTGATGCCGAAATTGTTCCAGTAGAAGTGCCACAAAGAAAAGGAGATCCAATTATCGTTTCTAAAGACGAAGAATACACAAATGTAAAATTAGATCGTATACCTACTCTAGCTGCCGTTTTCACTAAAGATGGAACGGTTACTGCTGCCAATGCTTCCACAATTAATGATGGTGCTGCTGCATTAGTATTAATGAGTGAAGAAAAAGCAAATGAATTGGGCTTAAAACCTTTAGCATATATTAAATCATACGCGGATGCTGCGCAAGAACCTAAATGGTTTACAACTGCTCCGGCTAAAGCGTTACCAAAAGCGTTAGACAAAGCTGGAATATCAATTTCAGATGTCGACTATTTTGAGTTTAATGAAGCTTTTTCAGTAGTAGGTTTGGCTAACGCTAAAATTTTAGGATTAGATAATGATAAAGTAAATGTTAATGGTGGCGCAGTTTCATTAGGACATCCACTGGGTTGTTCTGGAGCTAGAATTATTGTAACTTTAATTAATGTACTTGCTCAAAACAATGCAAAAATTGGTGCAGCTGCTATTTGTAATGGTGGTGGTGGCGCTTCTGCAATTGTGATTGAAAGAGTATAAGTAAAATAATAATTAAAAAATTAACTATTGCATTATAATCAATAGTTGATTATCAATTATGACTACATGTTTGGAATTTGTAATTTAGGAATTGTACCCATACGTAGTGAAGCCAGCGATAAAAGCGAAATGGTTTCACAATTGCTATTTGGCGATACATTCAAGATTATGGAATCTACACTTAAGTGGACGAAAATACAAACTTCATTCGATGCTTATGAAGGATGGATTGACACAAAACAATTTCAAAAAATTACAGAAAATCAATTTCTTTTATTAGAAAAATCAGAGTTTATTTTAAATGGTGAATTAATTGATTTCATTTCATACGAAATCAACCAATTAATGCCTATTCCATTGGGTAGTACATTAAATTTTTTAGATATTAATGAAATTAATACTTCTAATTATCAATTTGAAGGACGAAAAGAATGTGGTATAAAACCGAAAGAAAATATTTTAAAAACAGCTTACTTATATTTAAATGCACCTTATTTATGGGGTGGAAAATCGCCTTTTGGAATTGATTGCTCCGGTTTCACTCAAATGGTTTATAAATTAAATGGATATAAATTATCAAGAGACGCTTCTCAACAAGCTATTCAAGGGGATGCACTAAGCTTTATTGAAGAAAGTGAACCAGGAGATTTAGCATTTTTTGATAACGATGAAGGAAATATTATTCATGTTGGAATTATGATGGAAAATAATTACATCATTCACGCTTCAGGAAAAGTCAGAATTGACAGAATTGACCATTTAGGTATTTATAATGTAGATAGCGGAAGACATACTCACAAACTACGAGTGATTAAGAAAGTGATTTAAAAAAATAAAAAAACCAGAAAGTAAATTTCTGGTTTTTTTTATTAATCTATTCTAGTTAACTGCACTTCTTTTGTCTCCGAAATTTTTAATGGAAACTTTTCTATTGTAACCGAACCTGGGTCTAAACCAAAGGCTCTTTCTTCGGACAAGCCCAATTTCTTCAAAACATTATAACCATCTAAAATAAGTTTTTCATAAAACGGCAAAGCATTGTCATAAGACATAAATTTTTCAATTAGTACAAATCTAAAATCGCTAATAATTTTATGTTTATTTAAAGAAGTATATCTACTTATTAAATCTATTTCACCTCTTTCTTGCATGTCTTTTACTACTTGAGCAAACATTTTATTAAATTTCGGAGCTACTCTAAATCCTAATCTAAAATCAACACGAATGACATCATCATGAATAAATTCGCAAACACGATATTCCATCGTATAGGGCTCATCAACAACATGTACGTGTGCAAACCAATAAATATCAGCACGTTTAGGATTGTTATTAATAATAGAATAAATAATTTTCGATTCAATTTCGTATCGATTATCCGCACTTGTTAAATAGACTAAATTTGTGGCATATTTAGCAATAGATTCATCTCTACTTAAATCTTCTAAAACAGGTAAGTAGTTGTCTAATTTTACAAATTCAATGAATCTGTTTCTAATTTTTCTAGCAAAATACCAACAAGTCATTACTATAAATAATACAAATGCAATGATTAAAGTAATATATCCTCCTTCACCAAATTTGTGCATACAAGCATATAAAAAGGCCAATTCAATAATTAAATACGTGATTACAATTATCCAAATAAAGGTTCTGTTATATCTTTTAATTATCATATAAAAATTCAGCAATGTGGTTGTCATTAGCATTGTTAAAACAATTGCCAAACCATATGCCGCTTCCATTGCAGCTGCTTTTTCAAAATATAGAACAATAAAAATACAACCGGCCCATAGCAACCAATTTAAAGACGGTATATATAATTGTCCTCGTAATTCCGTTGGATATTTGATTTTAACTTTTGGCCAAAAATTCAAACGTATAGCTTCATTAATTAAAGTAAAAGAACCACTAATTAATGCTTGTGATGCTACTATTGCAGCTAATGTAGCAATCCCAATTCCAAAAGGTAAAAACCAGGCGGGCATTACGCCATAAAAAGGATTTGTAATTCCTGCTTGTGTTAAGGTTTGACCATCATGTTGTAATAGCCAAGCGCCTTGACCCAAATAGTTTAATATCAAAGTTGCTTTTACAAAAATCCAACTTATTCGAATATTTTCTTTTCCGCAATGTCCTAAGTCAGAATATAATGCCTCTGCTCCTGTTGTACATAAAAATACAGCACCTAAATATAAATAGCCGCCATGTATAGATAGAAGTTTGTAAGCATAATAAGGATTTAACGAAGAAAGAATATCAACATTATTGATTGTTTGGATCAAACCTAAACCACCAAGCATGGCAAACCATACGAACATCACCGGTCCAAAAAACTTACCTATAAATTTAGTACCAAATTGTTGAATGGCAAATAATAATGTTAAGATTATTATTACAATATACATAATATATTTTTCCTCAAAACTTGGATACATTGTTTTCACACCTTCTATAGCTGAGGAAACAGAAATGGGTGGTGTAATGATCCCATCGGCTAACAACGTACAACCTCCAATTATAGCAGGAAACAACAACCATTTAATTTTAGCTTTTCTAATTAAAGCGTATAAAGAAAAGATTCCACCTTCCCCATTATTATCCGCTCGAAGTGTAAGAATAACGTATTTTACTGTAGTTTGAAGTGTTAATGTCCAAAAAATACAAGAAATGGCTCCTTTTATGATATCTGAATCTATAGGATTTTTTCCAATAATTGCATTAAGAACATACAAAGGAGAAGTTCCAATATCTCCATAAATAATACCTAGTGTAACTAGTAAACCGGCAGCAGAAAGTTTGTGCAAGCCATGATGACCTTTTTCCATTTTGAATTTTATAAAACGAAATACAAAATTACAAAAACAATATGTTTCAAATTGAATTTTATGGAAAAATATTTTACTAATAATTTAAGTAGGAACTTTAAAAATTACTTTTAATTTCTAATCAAATACCTATATTTGCAATCTTATTAAAATAACATACTATGCGTATTTCTTATAATTGGCTCAAACAATTTATTAAAATAGACTGGAAATCAGATGAAACTGCAGCTTTACTGACCGATTTGGGGTTAGAAGTTGAAGTAGTTGATGCCTTTGAAAGTGTTGCTGGTGGATTGAAAGGAATTGTTATTGGACATGTTTTGACTTGTGAAAAGCATCCAGATGCCGATAAATTAAAAATTACAACTGTAGATTTAGGTGATGGAAATGCGCCAGTACAAATAGTTTGTGGGGCCAGTAATGTTGCCGCTGGACAAAAAGTTCCTGTGGCTACAATTGGAACAAAATTATATGACAAAGACGGAAGCGCTTTTGAAATTAAAAAAGGAAAAATTAGAGGTCAAGAAAGCCATGGAATGATTTGTGCCGAAGATGAAATTGGTTTAGGAAATAGTCATGATGGAATTATGATACTAGCGGATGATTTAATTCCAGGTACACCAGCCAGTAAAGTTTTTAACATAGAAGTCGATGAAGTTTTTGAAATTGGTTTAACACCAAATCGTGCAGACGCCATGAGTCATATGGGAGTAGCGCGAGATTTAAAAGCTGGTTTGCTTCAATCAAACGTTACTACTGAATTTATTACGCCATCTGTTAGTAAATTTAAAGTCGATAAAAGAACTTTAAAAATAGATGTAAAAGTTGAAGATACTAAATTAGCACCAAGATATGCTGGTATTACGATTTCTGGAATTACTGTAAAACCTTCACCAAGTTGGTTACAAAATAGACTAAAAGCAATTGGACTAACTCCAAAAAACAATATTGTTGACGTTACAAATTATGTATTACATGAACTGGGTCAACCATTACATGCTTTTGATGCTGATAAAATAAATGGAAATAAAATAATTGTTAAAACCGTTGCAGCTGGCACAAAATTTACAACATTAGATGCTATTGAACGTACATTACATGAAGAAGATTTAATGATTTGTGACGAAACTGGACCAATATGTATGGCAGGTGTTTTTGGAGGTGCTAATTCTGGAGTAACGGAAACCACCACAAATATTTTCTTGGAAAGCGCTTATTTTAATCCTGTTTCTATTAGAAAAACAGCAAAGCGACATACTTTATCAACAGATGCATCATTCCGATTTGAAAGAGGTATTGATCCTGAAATTACGGCTTATGCCTTAAAACGTGCTGCTTTGTTGATTCAAGAAGTTGCAGGCGGTGAAATTACTTCTGATTTAATTGATAACTATCCTAAAAAGATTGAAGATTTTAATGTATTCTTGTCTTTTGAAAAAGTTAATAAATTAATTGGGGAAGAATTAAAAAAAGAAACTATAAAAAATATTTTAGCTTCTTTAGACATTAAAATTATTAGTATTTCTGATTCTGGATTAGGTTTAAATATTCCGCCATATCGAGTAGATGTTCAGAGAGAAGTAGATGTTATTGAAGAAATTCTTAGAGTTTACGGATATAACAATATAAAAACGCCAAATAAAATTAACGCCTCCGTTTCTAATTCTTCTAGAACGGAAGAATTTAAAGTACAAAATATAATAGCTAATCAATTGTGCGCTTTAGGATTTAATGAAATGATGGCCAATTCGTTAACTACTTCAAATTACGTAGCGTATTCTGAACAAATACTTTCAGAAGAAACGGTTACCATGTTAAATCCATTAAGTAATGATTTATCTGTAATGCGCCAATCCATGTTGTTTTCTGCTTTAGAAGCCGTTTCTTATAATATAAATAGAAGAAATTCAGATTTAAAATTATTTGAATTTGGAAAAACATATCATTCCATTAAAGAAAATTATATAGAAAAAAAGCATCTAACAATAACTATGTCAGGTAATGTTGCATCTGAAAGTTGGAATTTAGCTCAAAAACCTACCGATTTCTTTTTATTTAAAGGATATATTACAGGTGTTTTATCGAAATTAAATATTGATACAAAAGTTAAAACAGTTCCAGTAACGCAGGATATTTTTGCTGAAGGAATTGGGTTTTCAATTGGTAATGAAGTCATTGTTGAATTTGGAACCATAAAAAAATCTGTTTTAAAACAATTTGACATCAAACAAGAGGTGTTTTATGGAGATATCAATTGGGATGCCATTCAAAAATATGTTTCAAATAATATAAAATTAGTTGATATTCCTAAATTTCCAGAAGTAAGAAGAGATTTAGCTTTATTAGTAAATCAATCTGTAACTTTTGAAGCATTATATCTTGAAGCAAAACAAACAGAAAAATCTTTATTAAAAAATATTAACTTATTTGATGTGTACGAAGGGAAAAACTTACCTGAAGGAAAAAAATCGTATGCCTTAAGTTTTGTTCTTCAAGATACTTCAAACACACTAACAGATGTGCAGATTGATAAAATCATGAATAAATTACAAAGCAATTTTGAAACTAAATTTGAAGCGGTTTTAAGATAAATTATTATAAAATAATTGAATCCTTTTAATATAAAACTTAAAAGGATTTTTTTTTGCGAATCTCTGTTCTTCCTCTGTAAATCTCAGCGTAATTATTTATTTTAAAAAACCTGCTGCTTTTATTTCTTTATGAATTTGAAGAATATTTTCTGGTATTTCAGCATCTAAAAATAGTATCGGTGTCAACTAATTCAAAATATAATTTTTCTGCTAAATCCAAATCTCTTCGTAACAATCTTAAAATAAGTTTGTCTTTTTCCTTTTCTGGTAATTCTTGCAATGCTTTTTTGAAATCAATATCTTTAAACATAATGTTTGTTTAAATTTATAAAAAAATCCCAACCATTTCTGATTGGGATTACTTTTAGTATAAAATTAGAAAATTATTTTTTCTCTGATTTTTCCATTTTTGCTTTCAATTCCATTAATGCATCGATATCTCCTAAAGTAGATTTTTCAGCATTGTTTGAAGATGAAGCTACATTATTATTGCTAGATTCGTTAGAAGCCGCTTTGAAGTTTTTCTCTTCTTCTTCTCTGAAAGTAGCTGTATGTGAAGCAACGATTCTTTTGAATTCTTTGTTAAATTCGATAACTTTAAATTCAATTGAATCCCCTTTTTTCAATTTTTTACCATCTTCTTTTTCTAAGTGACGAGTTGGAACAAATCCTTGAACGTCTTCAGAAAATTCTACTGTAGCACCTTTGTCAACAATTTCAGAAACAGTACCAGTGTGAACTGTGCCTACTGCATAAGCAGCTTCATGTTTGTCCCAAGGATTATCTAAAGTTTGTTTGTGACCTAAAGATAATTTACGTGCTTCAACATCTAATTCTAAAACTACAACCTCTAATTTGTCACCAACGTTAACAAATTCTGATGGATGTTTGATTTTTTTAGTCCAAGATAAATCAGAAATGTAAACTAAACCGTCAATTCCTTCTTCTAATTCTACGAAAATTCCGAAGTTAGTAAAGTTTCTTACAATTCCTGTATGTTTAGAACCTAATGGATATTTCTCAGTAATTCCTGTCCATGGATCTTGCGTCATTTGTTTAATACCTAATGACATTTTTCTATCATCTCTATCTAAAGTTAAGATCACTGCGTCTACAGTATCACCCACTTTAACGAAATCTTGAGCTGAACGTAAATGTGTAGACCAAGACATTTCAGAAACGTGAATTAATCCTTCAACTCCTTCAGCTACTTCAATGAAAGCACCATAATCAGCTAAAACAACTACTTTACCTTTTACTTTATCACCAACATTTAATTCAGCTGATAAAGCATCCCATGGATGAGCATTTAATTGTTTTAAACCTAATTGAATTCTTGTTTTCTCGTCATCGAAATCTAAAATTACAACATTTAATTTTTGATCTAATTCTAATACTTCGCTTGGATGATTGATACGAGACCAAGATAAGTCTGTAATATGGATTAATCCATCTACACCACCTAAGTCAATGAACACACCATAAGAAGTAATGTTTTTAACCACACCTTCTAATACTTGACCTTTTTCTAATTGACCGATGATTTCTTTTTTCTGAACTTCGATATCAGCTTCGATAAGCGCTTTATGAGAAACAACTACGTTTTTAAATTCGTGATTAATTTTCACAACTTTAAATTCCATAGTTTTGTTTACGTATTGATCGTAATCACGAATTGGTTTCACATCAATTTGAGAACCTGGTAAGAAAGCTTCAATACCAAATACGTCAACAATCATTCCACCTTTAGTTCTACATTTCACAAAACCGTTAACAATTTCTCCGGTTTCGTTAGCAGAAATAACTCTATCCCATGCTTTGATTGTTCTTGCTTTTTTGTGAGACAATACTAATTGACCAGTTTTATCCTCACGGATATCAATTAATACCTCTACTTTGTCACCTAATTTTAAGTTTGGGTTGTAACGAAATTCGTTTAAAGAAATAACGCCCTCAGATTTAGCGTTAATATCCACAATAACATCTCTGTCAGTGATTCTTACAACTACTCCTTCAACTACTTCTTCGTCAGAAGTTGAGATGAATGTTTTTGATACTAAATCTTCAAATTCTTGAAGGTTACTTGCGTCAATAGGGTCAATTCCTTCTGCATAATTATGCCAGTTGAAATCTACTAAAAACGACTCTTGGTCTTTGTTTAATTCAGACATGCGTGTTTAATTTGTATGTTGTGTTTGTTTTGAGTTTTATTGTGCAGGTTAAAACAACAACAGTGATTTACATAAATATTTGATTACCAATTGAAAACTCTACTCTGCCAAAAGGTGTGCAAAGATAGTACTTTTTTGATAAATACAAATAAATAGTAAAGAAAATAGAGGTTAGTTATTAGAAAATTAAATATATTATTTCAATTTCTCATTCACCAACTCCATTACTAATTCAAATTGTTCTTTTTTAGATAAATTAGAATTGTCAATTTCAATAGCATCATCAGCTTTAAGAAGAGGAGAATCTTCTCTGTGGGTATCAATATAATCACGCTCTAGAACGTTTTCTAGTACTTCTTCAAAAGTAACTCGTTGCCCTTTTTCAAGTAGTTCATCAAAGCGGCGTTGTGCTTTGGTTTGTGGACTTGCAGTCATAAATAATTTTAAATCCGCATTAGGGAAAACCACGGTTCCAATATCACGACCATCCATAACGATGCCTTTATTTTGTCCCATTTGTTTTTGTTGCTCCACTAATTTAGCTCGAACCTCGGATATTTCCGCAATTTTACTTACTAAACGTGACACTTCAATGGTACGAATGGCTTGTTCGATGTTTTCATTATTTAAATATAATTCTGCAAAGCCTAATGTTTCGTTAAAACGAAATTGTAATAAAACATTAGATAAATTCTCTATTAATCCTTCAGTATCTAAATGGGTTTCAGAAACAAAATTATGCTGCATAGCAAAATACGTTACAGCCCTATACATAGCACCAGTATCAACATAAACATAGCCCAATTGATTAGCAATCTGTTTGGCTAATGTACTTTTACCTGTGGACGAAAATCCGTCTATGGCTATAGTGATTTTTTTCATATTTTAAACATTTGTTTTTCCTTTACCTTTTACCCAAAACCTATAACCCAATTAATCCAAATTAATCTAAATTAATAATTAATCCAAAAATACTTGAATTGCCTGCAATTGTATAGCGAGAATGTGAAAAATCAAATCGTACTTTATTAAATCGTAAACTAAAACCAGCTGAAATTCCAGAAAAATTTCTTTGATCGATAATATTTAATTCTTGTCCTCTTCTAAAGTTATATCCCAAACGAATATTAAATGCTTTTTCTGGAAACAACTCTGCACCCATAATTACATGTCGCAAAGCATTATTAAAAAAAGATATTTTCTCTGCTTCCGAAGAACCATCTAAACCGTTTTTTGCTCTATTCGGATTTGAAATTGCAATATTCCATTGTTGCAAATTCTCAAAAGTTAAATGCCATCTAATTGGTACATTTTCAACTAACTGAGAAATTCCAGCTGTAATTTCAAAGGGTAATTTTTCTCTTGTAGTTTCGTATGGCGTAATTTGATAACCAATATTTCTAAAAGATATTCCGTAATTAATATCGTTTTTGTCGTCAATATATAAAAATCCTATATCTGTGGCTATACCAAATGAATTGTATGATTCTAATGCTGATGTAATTAATTTCACATTAGTTCCTGCATAAAAATTTGTCCATGGTAAATTATAAGAATATCCAAACGACAAAGCGCCTTCAGAGCCTGTAAAACTATTTGTAGAATTACCAAGTTCATCATATCCATCAAAATTTCCGTAATTAACGTAATTCGCACCAATATGGAAAGTTTGCACGTGTCTGTCCCATGTATATGCGTAGTTTGCAGTACCATAGGTAACTTCACCAAAATAATTACTATAACTAGTAGCTAATTGATTGTGCATTTTTGGGTTAATTGTAGCTGGGTTGAAAATGGCTTGGTTTACGTCGTAATCTACAATAGTTACTGTTTTTCCACCTAATGCCGCTTGTCTTGGTGATTGGACTAAATTTAAAAACTGATATACCGACTGACCTCCTACTTGCGCATAAATAGGCGAAACAAAGGCAATAAATATCGGTAAAAGTTTTCTTAGCATGTTTCTGTTATTCTGTAATAACGCAGATGCGAAGATAAAATTATAAATTTGAATGAGAAAATTTAGTTTTATTTGTTTTTGCCTAATTATCTAAAGACTTATTTAGCGGGTAAAAACTTTATTGAAACCGAATTAGTACAATAACGCTGCCCTGTAGTTTCTTTAGGACCATCATCAAAAACATGACCTAAGTGTCCACCACATTTAGCACACATGACTTCTGTACGAATCATACCATATGAGGTATCTTTATGGTAAATAGTCGCACCTTTTATCGCTTCATCAAAAGAAGGCCATCCACAATGCGAATCAAATTTAGTATCTGATGTAAATAACGGATTTTCACAGGCTGCACATACATACATTCCTTTTTCAAAATGTTTGTCGTATTCACCTGTATAAGGTCTTTCGGTTCCTTTTTCTCTTAAAACTGCATATTCTTCTGGCGTAAGTTGCGCTTTCCATTCTGCATCTGTTTTTACAATTTTAAAATCCATGGTGTCTTTTTTAGTTTGCGTTTGTTTTGTAACTTCTTTTTTAACTTCAGCATTCTTAGTTTGACTATTACAAGAATTAAAACTGAATGTCATTAAAATAATAAATATATTTTTCATGATTTTTATATTTTTATAAAATTACAAAAAAGTTATACTCGAGATTTAAAAATAATAAAATTTAAGGAATTTATAACTTTTGTCAATCTAAATGCAGATTCTAAGAGATAAAAAAACCAGAACTGTATTCTGGTTTTAGATATTGATTAGATTTTACTTTATGTATAATGTTTTTATTCTTTCAATAGGTCCGCCACATTTCACTTCATGACAACTGATACAAGCATCTACCATATTATTAAAACTTTCTTTTGTGTTTTTAGAACCATAAATTTCCGACTGTGTTTTTAAGAAAAACCCAGCTTTAGTATTAAAAAAGTTGTCTCTTTCTTTGCCTTTAGTCATTGTAGCTTCTGAAATATTCAGAAAATATTTTGGCAATTCACCTAATGCATCTTTTTTGATTATTTTTTCACGAAGTTGTTTGTTATGCACATACATTTGTTCCATTAATACAGCCATTTCAGAAGCTTCGTACATTTTTAATTCTTCCTTTGGTTTTTCAATAGTGGAATTTTCTTCTACTGATTTATTTTGATTACAACTCAAAAATAAAACGGAAAATATAGCTAAAAAATACTTCATTATTTAGAAATTAAAACGCCATGGGCTAAGAATTTGTATTCTGTTTTAGGTGCTGTAATTTCAGCAATTTCCTTTTCAGATTTTCCTTCGTCTTCAGCATAATGTTTTAATTCTGCTACAGAAGTTTCTTCAATAAAGGCTTTTCCTTCAATAATTGTATTTCTTTTTTGTGCGTTCATTGGTACAAAAAATCCATACTCTTTAAATTTCACAAATGCAGTTTCATTATTTCCTAAATCTAAGGTCATCCAACATCCTTTGTTTTGGCAAATTTCATTAATTTTTGAAGTGACTTTAATGGCTAAAGTATCTCCTATTTTTAACGTTTTATATTTTTCTAATAAGACCTCTTTCGAAACGGCACTTTCTTCGGTAATTTTCTCACCAAAAGAAGCATATGTAGGCTTAGATTCTATTTTAGTTTCCTTTTTAGTACAGGAAATAGCTAGTAGTAATATAGATAAAATTAGTAGTAATTTTTTCATAATTATTGATTTTTTGAGTGAAATAAAAAACAAAATTAATCAATAATATGAAACTTTGTTAATAATTATTCAAATAATGAATCTTCAACAATAATTAATTTAATAAATTTGTAAAAAATTTGGGAAACCAACACATATAGTAAATATAATGAGTAGCATTACAAACGATATTAAAATCATTAAAAATGAAACTTCAAAAATTAATGAAGTTGACTTTGAAAACTTAACGTTCGGAAACACATTTACAGATCATATGTTAATTTGTGATTTTAAAAATGGAGCTTGGGGACAACCAATTATTAAGGCATACGAACCATTTACAATAGATCCGTCAGCAAAAGTTTTTCATTATGGACAAGCTATTTTTGAAGGAATGAAAGCCTATAAAGATGCTAATGACGATGTATGGATGTTTCGTCCTGATGAAAATCATGTGCGATTTAATAAAAGTGCTATTCGTATGGCAATGCCTGAAGTTCCTGAAGAAATTTTTATTGACGGATTAAAATCGTTATTGAATTTAGAAAGAGATTGGGTGAAGTTTGGAAATGGGAATTCCTTATACATTAGACCATTTATGATAGCTATTGGTAGCGGTGTAATTGCGCAACCGTCATCACAATATCGTTTTATGATAATTTTATCACCTGCTAAATCTTATTATTCAGGTGAAGTTAAAGTAATTATTGCAGAACACTTTAGTCGTGCTGCAAACGGAGGAATTGGCGCTGCAAAAGCCGCTGGAAATTATTCCGCACAATTTTATCCAACAAAATTAGCCAATGATTTAGGCTATCAACAAATTATTTGGACGGACGACGCCACACATACAAAATTAGAAGAAGCAGGAACGATGAATGTATTCTTCAGAATTGGAGACACCTTGTTAACAGCACCTACTTCTGAAAGAATTTTAGATGGTGTAACCAGAAAATCTGTTTTAGATATTGCAAAAAGAGATAATATTACCACAGAAGTTCGCCCTGTTTTAGTAGAAGAATTAGTTGCTGCTGCAAAAAATGGTACGTTGAAAGAAATTTTCGGAGCAGGAACCGCTGCTGTTATTAATCCAATTGTAGGTTTCTCATATAAAGAAGAATATTTTGAATTACCTAAATTAGAAAATTCATTTGCATTAAGTTTAAAAGAAAAATTAAATAATATACAATATAAATTAGCAGACGATACGTTTGGTTGGACAGTTAAAGTATAATTTATTTAAATACTCATAAAAAAAAGCAATTAGAAATCTTATTGCTTTTTTTATAACTTATAATTTCGATTAAATTAATCTTCTTCTATTTGTACTGCTTTACTGTATACGCGCCATTTTTCAATACATGACGAAATTTCTTCAGGGATTTCACTTGTAAATCGTAAAAATTCACCAGTTTTAGGATGTTCAAAACCTAGTGTTCTAGCATGAAGTGCCTGTCTAGGTAATGTTTTAAAACAGTTATCAATAAATTGTTTGTACTTGGTAAACGTAGTTCCTTTTAAAATTTTATCACCTCCATAACGTTCATCATTAAAAAGTGTATGCCCAATATATTTCATGTGTACACGAATTTGATGCGTTCTTCCTGTTTCTAATTGACAAGAAACCACAGTAACATAACCGAAACGCTCTAAAACTTTAAAATGCGTAATAGCTGGTTTTCCTTGTTCCCCATCAGGATAAACATGCATTTGCATTCTATTGATTGGATGACGGTCTATATTTCCTTCAATAGTACCTTCGTCTTCTTCAATATTTCCCCAAACTATCGCATAATATTCACGTTCTGACGTTTTTGCAGCAAATTGTTTGGTCAAATGCAACATAGCTTCTTCGGTTTTTGCTACTACTAAAAGTCCTGAAGTATCTTTGTCAATTCTATGAACCAAACCAGGTCTTTCGCTGCTATTCATTGGTAAATTATCAAAATGATAGGCCAATGCATTAACTAACGTTCCCGAATAATTTCCGTGTCCTGGATGCACCACCATTCCTGCAGGTTTGTTTACAACAATAACTTGATTGTCTTCATAAACAATATCAATTGGAATATTTTCCCCTTTTAATAAGTGTTCATACGGCGGGTGTTCCAGCATTACTCGAATTACATCGTCTGGTTTTACTTTGTAATTAGATTTTACAGCTACATCATTTACTAAAATAGTTCCCGCATCAGCTGCTTTTTGAATTTTACTTCTTGTGGTATTTTCAATGCTGTTTATCAAAAATTTATCAATTCGCAAAGGTTGTTGTCCTTTTGCTATCTCAAACCGATGATGTTCAAATAAATCTTCATCAGCCGTTTCATTCTCATCTATAAATTCTTGCATTATTCTATACTATCGTTAATTTGTTCATTATTTGGGATTGAATCCAAATCTTCATCTGTAAACATATCTTTTCCATCGCCTAAAACAAAATCAATTTTAGAATTTTTCATTAGCTTATCTCCAGCTTTTACTGGTTTTCCGTTATAAGAAACTTCTAAAACAATATCTTTTGCTAAATTCGGCACATATTTTAATTTGCCTTCTACTAAACCTAATGCTCTTAAAGCGTTTGTAGCTTGACGAAATGTTTTGTTTTTTAAATCTGGAAAAGTAACCATAGCATAACCACCAGCATTAAGCTTTACATATATTTTTCGGCCATCTTTTACTTTAGAACCCGCTATCGGATCTTGCTCGACAATACTATATGGTGGAAATTCTGGACGAAATTCTACTGTATCTAATAAAAATACTTCTAAACCTTCCTCATCTAGTTTCTCTTCCGCAATTTCTAATTTCATTTTAGATAAATTGGGTACCTTAATTTCTTGGCCGTGATTGGTACTGAAATCTAAAAACTTCACAAATGCTACTAAAAATAGGATAACAATCACTAATGCAAAAAATAAATTTTTGAAAAATGTAGAACTCGTTAAAAACTTTCTTAAACTCATTGAAATATATTTTCGCAAATATAAGAAAAGTAAAACATTTTATGATATTTTTGTATAAAACAGAAATAAATATTTTTTTATGAACATAGCAGTTGTAATGGGCGGATATTCAGACGAGTCTGTAATTTCTTTACGAAGCGGACAACTTATTTTAACCCATTTAAACAAAGATAAATATCAAGTTTTTGAAGTTCACATCTTAAATGAAGGTTGGTATGTGAAAGTTGAAGATCAAAAATTACCTATAAACCTAGCTGATTTTTCATTTGAACATAATGGAAATTCTGTAAAATTTGATGTGGCTGTGAATACCATTCACGGAACGCCAGGTGAAGACGGTCATTTGCAATCCTATTGGGAGTTACTTGATTTGCCTTACACCGGTTGCGGATTTTACCAAAGTGCACTTACTTTTAGTAAGCGTGACACACTTTCCGTTTTAGGAAAATTTGATATTCCAAAAGCAAATTCAGTTTATGTTACTAAAGGTCAAGAAATTGATGGGGAAAAAATTGCTAAAACATTAGGATTTCCTTTTTTTGTAAAACCCAATCAATCTGGTAGTAGTTTAGGAGTTTCAATGGTAAAAGAACTTTCAGAATTAGACAAAGCTTTAGCATTTGCCTTTGCACAAGACAAAGATATTTTAATTGAATCACAATTAAAAGGAGTTGAAATTTCTGTTGGTGTGATGAAATTAAACGGAAAAACAAGAGTTTTAGGAATAACCGAAATTGTTTCAGGAAATGATTTTTTCGATTATGAAGCCAAATATTTAGGAAAATCAGAAGAAATTACTCCTGCCCGATTGTCTCAAGAAGTTTCAGAATTAGTAGAACAATCAGCAGCAAAAATTTACGAAGTACTTGGAATGCAAGGATTTTCTCGTATCGATTTTATTGTCATGAACGACATTCCCTATTTTATTGAAATTAATACCAATCCCGGATTGAGTCCACAAAGTATCTTTCCGCAACAAGCAGCCTATGCTAATTTAAATTTTTCAGATTTATTAGAAAACGAAATCAAACTGGCTTTGGAAAGAAAACCAATTTGGAAAAAATAAAGTTTAGAATATAGAGAATAGAATAAAGAAAATAGAAAATTATCAATATCAGATTTTATCGAAATCAAATATTTTTAAATTATTTACTAATGAAAAAAGCAATATTCCCAGGTTCGTTTGACCCAATTACAAACGGACATTATGATATAATTAAACGAGGCATTTCTTTATTTGACGAAGTTATTGTCGCCATTGGTATAAACGCAGACAAAAAGTATATGTTTTCTTTAGAAGATAGAAAACGTTTTATTGAAGACGCTTTTAAAGACCAACCAAAAGTAAAAGTTATCACGTATTCTGGTTTAACTATCGATTTGTGCAAAGAAGAAAAAGCGGAATTTATTTTACGTGGTTTACGTAATCCAGCTGATTTTGAATTTGAAAAAGCCATTGCACATACCAACAGACGATTGTCTAAAATAGAAACAGTGTTTTTATTAACTGCTGCTAAAACCTCTTATATTTCGTCGAGTATTGTCCGTGATGTGA
>Ga0164295_10000299_pt1 | contig 42112 bp, 34 predicted proteins | sample GEODES006metaG_FD_111798 | JGI IMG/M metagenome (GOLD analysis project Ga0164295, IMG submission 111798) | Oligotrophic lake water microbial communities from Sparkling Lake, Wisconsin, USA - GEODES006 metaG | ecosystem: Environmental > Aquatic > Freshwater > Lake | place: USA: Sparkling Lake...
CAAGCCCGCATCGCTGGAGATGTGGAATCGACGGGGTCCATGCTGGCAGAACTTGAGGAGTCCTTCCAAGCAGCCGAACGCACCTACCAACACACCCGTGGCGATCTCGATGCCGCACGCGCTGCTGCCCTCGAATCGAACAAGATCCTCGCCCAGCGTTCCGCCCGATTTGACGCCGTCCGCCAACTCGTGGAAAGCGGCGAAGGGTTTGAAAAAGGCACCCAAAGCGTCATCAACGGCCTCGGCCAACCCGAACATTTCAAACCTGGCATCCACGGAGTTCTGGCCTCATTGATCGAGGCTGAGGACACCTGCGCCCGCGCCATCGAAGCAGCACTTGGCACTCACCTGCAAGCCGTGCTCGTCCAAGATCAAGCCATGGCCGAGGCGATCATCACCCGCCTCACGGAGAAACAGTTAGGCGTTGCTGCGATCTTGCCCGAGTCATTCATCCGCCACTCGGCTGGCACTCAAATGGAAGCCCTCCCCGAGGGTGCGATCGCGTGGGCACTCGACCGCGTGAAGTCGGACAAGCGGATCACTGCCGTCATGGAGCGGTTGCTCGATCAAGTGCTCATCGTCCCAAACCTCGCGACCGCACTGCGCCTCCGCCCTGCCCATCTCGGAGTCACCTTTGTCACGCTCGCCGGAGTGATCCTCAGCGGAGAGGGCATGCTCCGTGGCGGCACCGCTTCGGAAGGCACCACTTCAGTCCTTGCTCTCCAAAACGAGGCGCGCTCGCTCGCCGCCGAAGTCGAGTCCTTGGCCACCGCAGACGAGACCGCTCGCACACGAGTGACAGAACTCGAAGCTCGCCTCGAACAACTCCGCGAAGAAGTCGAGGTCTCCCGCGAGCGCCTCCAACGCCAAAAGGTCGACCTCTCCACCCTCCAGGGCCAACTCAGCCTCGCCTCCCGCGAAGTTGAAAATTTTGACACCAAACTCGAAAACGTCCGCTGGGAAATCGGTGAACTCGCGACCCGCGAACAAGCGGCAACCGACAGCCGCGAACACCTCGAAGAACAACTTTCTTCCGCCCGCGAGCGCCTCGAAGCTCTCGAAAACGAAGCACGCCGTCTCCAATCGGAATCTGAATCGGTCGTCCGTCGCGAACTCGACATCGTCGATGTGCTCAATGAACTTCGCACAGAACTCGCCGTCGAACGCCGGGCCAAACAGGCCGCCGAGGAACAACAGAAACCGATGGAATCCCGCTTGTCGGAACTCCGCGAAGTGGCAATCCGCCGCGAAACTGAAATCGAGTCGTTCGACCAACGAATCGAAGCCGCCCTGGGGGAGAACGCTCGCCTTGCCGAAGAATCCGAGTCGCACCGCGCGGAGGTCGAGGATATTCAGATTGAAATCAACACTCGCTCCGAGGGGCGGAGAGAGTTGTTAGAAGCCATCGAAACCGCAGAGACGCTCCTCGCCGCAGTCCGCCGCGACCACGCAAAAATCAACGAACAAAAAGGCCGCGAAGAGATCGCTTGCACCAAACTGGAGCTCCGACTGGAGAGCCTTTCGAACAGCATCCAAGAACGTCACCAGATCGACCTTTCCACATTCGAGCCCGACCCCCATGCGCTCCTCGCAAGCATCGCATCACAAAAAGCCCTGCAAGGACGCGGTGGCCGCCAGTCCATCATCACCGGCGATGAGACCGACGAAAATGCCGATGATGAAATGCCGATCGTCGTCGTGGATGGCATCAGCGAGGAGATCGAAATCCCTGGCGAGATGACCGGCGAACCGGATTGGGAATTCGTCGAATCCATCGTTGCGGACATCAAACGTCGCCTCGACGCCATGGGCCCAGTCAACCTCGACGCGATTGAGGAATTCGAGGAGCTTGAGGAACGCTACAATTTCCTCAAGGGCCAGCATGACGACTTGGTGAACTCCAAGACCGAGCTGCTCGAAGTCATCGATCGCATCAACACCGAAACCCAACGCCTCTTCGCCGAAACTTTCGCGCAAGTCAAAATCAACTTCCGCGAGATGTTCAAAGAACTCTTCGGAGAAAAAGGCGAGGCCGACCTCATGCTGCTCGACGAAAGTGACCCACTCGAATCTGGCATCGACATCACCGCGAAGCCACCGGGCAAAAAACTGCAGTCGATCACCCTGCTCTCCGGCGGCGAACGCTCGATGACCGCAGTCGCGTTGTTATTCTCGATTTACATGATCAAGCCGAGCCCATTCTGTGTGCTCGACGAGCTCGACGCACCGCTCGACGAATCGAACATCAACCGCTTCGTCAAAGTGCTCGACCGCTTCATCGACAACAGCCAATTCATCATCGTCACCCACTCGAAACGCACGATGGCCCGCGCCGATGTGATGTACGGAGTGACCATGGAGGAGTTCGGTGTCTCGAAACCGGTCGGCATGCGCCTCACCCAAGACTCCGCCACGGACGCACCCAAGACCGAAGCCAAAAGCGCCGCGCAGAAGGCCGCGTTGAGGCTCGATGCCTGATGCTGCCGCGGGAATGATTGAACCCCACTTCGCAAGCTAAACCGTTAGATTTCGGCCTCAGCGCCGGTCATCCTGACGCCTCGCATATTTCATCACGGCCTCTGTCTGGCTGTGAACGTGGAGTTTTTCGTAAATCCGCTGAATGTAGGTCCGCACGGTGCTCAAGCTGATCCCGAGCTCACTCGCAATCTGCTTGTAGGGCTGACCACAGGAAAGGCCGTGGAGCACCTCGAGTTCACGCGGCGTGAGCGAGTCGGTTTCATTTTGCGTGGCTTGTCGTTTTTCAAATGACTTCACCACCATGCGCGCGATGTGGCCAGACATCGGCGAACCACCTTCATAGACGTCACGGATCGCCTGAAGGATTTTCGCGGGGCGGTTGCTCTTCACGAGATATCCGAATGCACCAGCCGACAAGGATTTGAAAACCTGATCGCTATCCTCGAACACCGTCAGCATCACGATCTTCAACGATGGCATGGCCGCATGAAGGCGAGCCACGCAGTCGATCCCACTCATCCCCGGCAGATTGATGTCCATCAATACCACATCAGGCGGATTTTTCGGAATGTCCTCCAAGGCAGCCTCGGCAGTCGGATAGGCCATTTGGCAGCGAAACCCAGACTGACCGGCGAAGTAGCGGATCAGCGTCTCACGCAGCATCGTGTCGTCCTCAACAATAGAAACTTTGATCATGGTGTACGGGGAGGGGCCGGTGGGTTCGTCGCTCGTCCGAATTTCCGCGAAGCTAGACACTTCCATGTTAGATCGTTGCATGCTTCATGGTAAGTCATGACGCCATCATGCAACAGTCGGACAAAGTGTCGACACTCGTCATTCAGTGACAGTAAAAAAATGGGTTGTATCACGCGTCTGGGGTTTCGAGCGAGACTGGGATAAAAAAGCAAATCCGCGTTCCTTGGCCGGGCTGGATGTCGCATTCGAAGCGTCCACCAAGCCCGCGAATCCGTTCCTGCATATTTTCCAACCCGCTGCCTCCCCTCGCCCGCTTGCTTGGAACTCCCGGATCGAATCCGGCACCATTGTCGTGGAAAACCAGTTCAAAGGCCGCCGCATGCAAGACGAGTTTGATCACAACTTCATCCGCATGGGAGTGTTTGAGCACATTGTTCAGGGCCTCCTTCGCCGCAAGAAATGCCTGATGCCGAATCTCCGTGGGGAGCATCGCCTGAGGAATGATGGGAGGTAGATCAAACACACACTGCACCGAACTGCCATCGAAGAAATCCTCCGCATGGCGACAAACGTAGTTGATCAAATCGCTGAGCGTATCATTGCGCGGATTCACCGCCCAAAGCACCTCGTCGAATGCAAGGATCGTCTCCCGCGCAGTTTCCGAGATTTCTTTCATGTCGGACTTCCCCGCTAGCGGCAAATCCGGACGATCGCTTGCCATTTCCGTTAGAAGAGAAAGGCGAGTTAGCTTCGCGCCAACCTCATCATGCATGTCGCGAGCAATGCGCGCTCGCTCACGGTGAAGTGCCGCCTCATCTTTCAGTTGTCGTACCCGCTTGCGCAAGCGGCGGAAGAAAAGGTAGCGCATGGAAGCGATCAATCCACTCACGAGGGCGATGAGCACCGCAGCGCGAAACCACCACCTCTGCCAGAAGAACGGAGTCACCACAAACGCGAAGCTCGCACCCGTCTCATTCCAAACTCCGTTGCTATTGCACGCGATGACATGGAAACGGTAACTTCCCGCTGCAAGCTGTGGATAAGCAACATTTCGCGCAACACCCGCATCGATCCAATCCTTATCAATGTCGCTCAGTTGATACCGAAAATGCACATCCTCTGGAGAGGCGAAACTCAATGCGGTGAAATCAAACTCAATCTTCCGATGATCGGGCGGGAATTTCAGCACCTCACCCGTTTTTTCCGCTTTAACCACACCATCCATCTGATAAGGCAGACGAACGATTGAAGACTTCACCAAGCGATCATTGACGGCCACGCGCTCGATCACCACGGGTGGCGGCTTTGGATTTCTGAGAATCTTGCTCGGCTCAACCTCTAATAGACCACTGCGCATAGAAAATAACAGTCTTCCATCCACCGTCTGACAAACCGATGGGAAATTATCATAGTTCGGCTGCAAATTGGGGCACCCTTCATTCCGCCCAAATAACCGATACCGCAAACGCGCTCTACGTCCCTCAATGACATCGACTAACTCAGACATCCTCACTTGGCTTAATCCACGATTGCCAGCCATCCAAAACCCACCCTTCGCATCCACGATGATCTGCGAAACATAGTCATCTAACAAACCATCGTTGGTGGTAATCCGTGCAAACCTTCCGTTCTTCAATCGCCCCACACCAAAGCCTGCGTAACCAATCCACAGCGCCCCATCTTCGGTGGTGCAAAGGCTACGGACGGATGTCGATTTTTGATCACTGAGCGCCGGTTCTGGCACCAGTTCGGCATCTCTCACTTTTAAGATTAGGCCTTCCGCAGTGCCGATCCAAATGGTTCCATCGGTCGTCTCCGCCATCGCACGAATCGGGCGGATCCCATCCGGCGTCTTGACATCTGATATTTTACCATCACGAATGCATTGCAAGCGCGCAGGCGCATCGGTCGCGACCCACACGACTCCATTTGAGGAACAAAGAATCGATCGAATGGTATCACTCGCCAAGCCATCGGACCGCTTCCATTCGCGGACAATCCCATCATCGAGGTACCTCAACCCTCGTTCGCGCGTACCAACCCACACGCCCTTGCTGCGATCGGCCGCGACACAGGTGGCTTCGCCACCAAACCACCCCAGTTCAGTCGTGGCACTTTTCAATCGTCCATCACGCCCGCAAGAAAGCCCCCCCGTTTGCATCACCGCCCACAGCCTGCCCGAAGAGTCCTCGCAAGTTGAACGAACGGATTCGGCTGCTAGACCTTTTTCTCTGCCGATCAATGACATGACGCTCGCACGCACTTGGTTCAATCCTCCTCCATTCGTCCCCACCCAGAGATTGCCTTCAGCATCTTGGTTGAAGCAGTCAATAGCGGGGTGAGAAGTGGCGACCCGAGACACAATTTTATCCTTAAAATGGAAAAGCCCCTCGGTAGAAGTACCGATCCACAAGGCACCCGAGTAATCCTCAAATAGGACACGAGGCAGCACTTCGGCTGGCAATTTCCCTTGGTATTCGGGCGCTTGCCCTTCCTGATACTTGAACAAGCGCTGCCCCGCAGCAATCCACAGACCCGATGCATTCGACGCACAAATGCGGACAGTGCCATCCGCCATTTCTGATAAAACCTTTAGTTTCCCATCACGGTAGCACCCCAGCATGCGTCCTCGTGAGAACCACAAGCCCCCCAACGAGTCACTTGCCAGCATGATCGGACCGCCCACATTGGGAAGCCCTTCAGGAATTCCAAACACCTGGCACTTGCCCTCAAAAATCCGACAAAGCCCATCCGAAAAAGCCACCCAGATCCCGCCCTCACGGTCTTCTGCTATCGATGAAACCTGACCGCTCGGCAAGCCATCTTGAACCCCAAACGTCTGAATACCCGACGGTTTCACACAGACGACCGCTCCACGCTCCATCCCCAACCAAGTCCATCCGCGACGGTCCAAGTGCATCGCGCGGATCACCCGATTGGGAAACCCACGGCTTTCTGATAGAGGAATTTGCTCAAAATCAGCCCCATTGTAGCGCAAGAGCCCACCATGGGTCGCAATCCATAAATAACCATCCGCAGTTTGCGCGACTCCTGAGACGCTATTGTCGGGCAACCCATCATCCGTCTGCCATGCACGGTAAATCCAGTCTCTCGACTCAGCAGCACTCAGACTCAGACTGCAAGATGCCGCCAAAATCACCGCCCCCAAAAGCCTGGCCCATGAACAAACTTGGTTCAACCGCATGCTCAAGACCTAACGCCCATGCCCCTCCAACGCAAGGCGCGATGCGCTGATCAATGGCACCAACGCACCCACCCGATCAGCAGCAACCACCCGAAGAGCACATACTACCATCCCTCGAAGGACTCGCAGGAAGGGCTCCATTTGCCCCAGGTGCCTCAAGCGCGGGATTCGACTCGAGCGTCTCAAGTCCGAGCTTGACCAGCAGTTCCCGATCCTTGCCTGCCTCGGGATTCTCCGCCGTGAGGAGCTTGTCTCCATAGAAAATCGAATTCGCGCCCGCGTAAAAACAGAGCGCTTGAGTCTCATCCGAGAGCCGAGTGCGCCCCGCAGAAAGACGAACCTTCGCCCCCGGCACCGCAATCCGCGCACACGCAATCATGCGAACCAAATCGAAGGGATCCACCTGCGGGTTATTGGCAAGCGGCGTACCCGGCATCGGCATGAGTGAATTGATCGGCACACTTTCTGGTTGAGGATTGAAACTTGAAATCACCTCTAACATCCGAAGCCGGTCGGTGATGGTCTCACTGATCCCCAAAATGCCACCGCAACAGACCGACATCCCGGCATCCTGCACATTTCGGATCGTCCGCAGGCGATCCTCGTAAGTGTGAGAAGTGACAATATTGGGATAATGCTCTGGCGAAGTATCGAGGTTGTGGTTATAAGCCGTGACACCCGCATTCTTGAGTTCGACCGCTTCGCTGGGCCCAAGTTCGCCAAGCGTCACACACACTTCCATGCCCAACGTCGAGACTTCCTTGATGATGTCGACGACCTGATTGAAGCGTTCGGTGCCACCCCGCACGCCCCGCCACGCCGCACCCATGCAAAATCGAGTGGAGCCATTTTCGCGCGCTGCCCTTGCGCTCTCCATGACGGTCTCCTTCGACAAAAGTCGTTCATTTTTCAAATCCGTCTCGTAACGCGCCGACTGAGTGCAGTACGCACAATCCTCAGAGCAGCCGCCCGTCTTGATCGAAAGCAGGGTGCAAAGCTGGATCTTCCCGTCGGGAAAATAGGTCTCATGCACTTCATGCGAACGCTTGAGAAGATCGAAAAACGGTAGGGAATGAAGTTCTTGGAGTTCGGCGAGAGTCATAGTCTTGAAGCGGTGCCAACGAGTGAGCAACCAAAGCGGCCACTTGAAAAGAAGATACTCACCCGATAAAAGCGAAATTCTCTACAAACGACGATCAACTCCACCAAACAATCGCCCCTTGACCCCGGCCCCTGCTGCGACTACCTAAGGCAGGACATGGGATTTGACACACTTGGGCTCTCAGAAGCCGTCTTGAAAGCGATCGAGGAATCGGGCTACACCACGCCAACGCCAATCCAGGCTCAGGCGATTCCATTGATCCTGGGAGGACGCGACCTGATCGGCGCCTCACAGACGGGCACCGGAAAGACCGCAGCCTTCGCGCTGCCAAGCCTTTCTAAAGTAGAAAAAATGGGGAAACCCCAGATCCTCGTGCTCGAACCGACCCGCGAGCTGGCTCACCAAGTGGCCGAACAATTCGAAAAATACGGCAAGCACACCGGCCTCAAGGTCGCCCTACTTTACGGCGGCGTCGGACTCGGCACCCAGTCGGAACAACTCGCCGCCGGAGCCGACATCGTCGTCGCCACCCCAGGCCGCCTCGTCGACCATTTCTACCGCGCCACCATGCGATTCGGCGAAATCAAGGTCCTGATTCTTGACGAAGTCGACCGCATGCTCGACATGGGATTCCTGCCCCAAGTTCGTAAAATCGTCAATCTCTGCCCATGGGAAGGCCGCCAAACCTTGTTTTTCTCGGCGACCATGCCCCCAGCGATTCAAACTTTTGCTCAGTGGTGTCTCACTGACCCACTCAGTATCGAAATCGCCCGGACGTCGATCCCCACCAGTGTGACCCATGCGTTCTACCCCGTCGCCATGGACCAACGGGACGAACTACTCCTTGAGCTGCTCAAACAAACCGAGTACCACTCGGTGATGATCTTCACTCGCACCCGCAAGGAGGCGGACCAACTCACCTCGCTCATCAAATCAACCGGCCAATCCAAGGTCGCAGCCATGCACTCGGACATCAGCCAAGTCGATCGCATGAAGGCACTCGCCGGATTCAAAGCCGGCGACTATGAGATCCTCGTCGCCACCGACGTCGCCGCCCGCGGGATCGACATCTCTGGCGTGTCCCACGTGATCAATTACCGCGTTCCCGAAAATGCCGAAGACTACGTGCACCGCATCGGACGCACCGGCCGCGCTTCCGCAGAGGGCGACGCCTTCACGATCCTCACCGCCGACGAATTGGATTACGCGAAGTCAGTGGAAATCTTCATCGACAAGGCAATCCCTCGCCGGAAGTTGGAAAACTTCGAATACATTTACACCGCGCTGCTCGACGACTCACCGATCAAATCGGTTCGCCGCAAAAAAGTCGGTGGCGGTGGCAAAAAACGACGCTGAGCCCGTCGCAGAGGTGCAGCGATCCATTGCCCTCGGAGCTCTTTCCAAGCGCACATGAGAGTTCTCTCCATCGATCCAGCGGTTAGAAACACCGGCTACGCCGTGCTCGATGGCGACCCACGTCGACCCACCGTCCTCGCCTTCGATGTGATTTCCATCCCCAAGAGCGTCTCTCACTCGGCTGCACTCTCCGCCATTCGCACGCACTTGGTCCATGTCATCCAGAAATTCCAACCCGACGAGGTCGCCGTCGAGGGGATCATTTACGTGCAATCCCACCAGACCGCAATTTCCATGGGAGCCGCTCGCGCAGCCGCTCTCATCGCCGCTGCAGACCACGGCCTCCGGATTTACGAATACTCACCCAAAAAGGTGAAAATGGCGGTCGTCGGCAAGGGCACTGCCGATAAGAACCAAGTCGCGTTCATGGTCCGTGCCCTCCTCGGACTCGCGGAAACTCCACCCTCGGATGCTGCCGACGCTCTCGCCATCGGCATGGCTCATCTCCAAGCCTCGGATCCTCTCAAGGCATCGATCCTCGACCGCCGCTTGGTCTAACATTCCCCGCGATCCTCCAGCGCCACCACCACACGCCATGCTCGAAATCACCCACCACGCTGGCCTGATCGACTACGATGCAGGCATCCGTCTGCAAGAGCATCACGTCGAATCAATTCTTACGGGCAATGGCCACGAAACCATTCTTCTACTAGAACATCTGCCCGTTTACACCATCGGCAGACTTCGCGACCAATCATCACTCCGTGACGCCACCAGTCTCCTCCACCCGGTCCATGAAATCAATCGTGGCGGCCAAGCGACCTATCATGGGCCTGGCCAATTGGTGGGCTACCCCATCCTCAACCTCACGCAGCGCGGCAAGGACCTCCACGCCCATCTACGAAAAATCGAGGATGCGCTCATCCTCGCCTGCCGCCGATTCGACGTCGATGCCGACCGACGCGCCGGACTCACCGGCGTCTGGGTTGAAAACCGCAAACTCGCCTCGATTGGCGTGGGCGTCCGCAAGTGGATCTCAATGCATGGCTTTGCCATCAATATCACCCAAGCATGCCTGCCAGCTTTTTTCGCGATCACCCCGTGTGGCATCGATGGAGTCTCAATGAGCTGCCTCGCGAACGAGGCTGGGCGTGACATCACCGTCGATGAGGCATCCCAAGTGATCGCAACCGAACTGCGTACGATTTTCACCAGTGAATCACTCAGTTAAACCTAACAGGTGATTTACGGCCGCCGCGCACTCATTCCATGTGGCGCAACTTCTTCTGCTCGGCGATCCATGCCTGATCTGCCTTGGATAAACCTTCCTCTCGCGTCTTTGAGCGGGTTCCATCAGGCTCAATCAGATGAAGTTCTCCTTTGAGATAAGCGGTAAGCTTGGCAAAAATTTTCCGTCCTCTGCGATCCTGCCACTCGCGATAACCCTTTTTTTCAAGCCCCGTACGCCACCCCTTGTAGGCCTCTGAGGCAACGGCTTCACCATGCTTCATTCTTCCCCAAAGGTTTTGAGCATCGCCACGGGTGTATCCACGGTAACGCCCCACCACTTCCCCGCTTGGGCTAAGCATGACCAAACTAGGGTATCCCATCACTTGGTAGCGCTTTCTCAACTCCGCACCATAGTTCTTCAACCGGGCCCGACGATCTTCCTCCGACGCAAGATCCATATCCGGATGATCATCCGCCTTGAGGTTCGCATCCACCCGCAGCCGGATCAACTTATCCGTCGCCCAGCTTCCGAATTCACTCTTGGAGAAAAGCTCTTGGGTAAGAGCCTTGCACATCGGACTGGTAGCAGAATCGGTGAACCAGATCAGTAAAGGCTTCCCCTCGCGCACCGACCGCTGCTTTGCGATGGTCTCGCTTTCCTCCCAAGGCCCACGTTTTTGATTCGTCAACAAGGTGGACAGCTCCGTCACTACCGCCTCAGGATGATCGGGGTCCGTGTAGACGATGTCCTCCTCAGCAGTCGGAATCAAAACGGGTGGTCGATTCGATTGATTGCCTCCACCCGCCACCACGATGCCACCCGCTGCACCTCTCGCACGCAAAGCAGGCGGTATTCCTGTCGGACCGAACGGACTCACCTCCGCCTTTGAATCTTTAGGATGGTCGCCTCCCAACTTGGCGCACGAAGTGAGAACCAACACGATGACGCCAGCGAATGACAAGAAGCGAAACATTCGTCAACCCGTCGAATTACTTTTTGAGCCGCACGGGAGTTCCACAGTAAATGCAGCGAAACCACCGAAAGATCAACAAGAACACCGCCGTCGGAATGATGTATCCCAAACCAAACACGTGGTGCGCTTTGCTACTTTTTAAACACAATTTGGGTAAAAACAATTTCTGCCCACAAATCCGACAACTGCAACGCATGCCCATGATCAGATAAAAAATCCCGATCAGTGGCAAAGTGGCTGGAAACACCAAAATCCATTTTGGCACCCAAGCAAACTTCTCAGGGACCTCCTGCGAAAGAAGGAGAAAAACGGTTGAAACCACCGAAATCGGAATCAACACGGCGATCACTAACGACAAAAACGCACCCACGGCGATGACCCAAGGACGATTGTGCAGAACTCCGCGAATGTAAAAATTCGACTTGATGTCACGACCCTCATTCGTCTCCTTCAAAGGTGCGCGAATCAATGACACACTCGGCCTCGGATCCTTAGCGGGCTCCACACTCTGCTGCGGAACCGTACCGCTCATCTCACCGGTCGACCGAAGTTTCGACATGTCGAGCCCAGTCCGTGGTGCCGATAAATCCGATAAAACCGCACTCACCGGTAACTCGATGGGCCGCCTGATTATTTTTGAAACAGAGCCCTCCCCCCCTTCTAAAGGGGCACCATGCCCCCGATGCTCGAAATCCCCACGCTGCTCAGCGAACAAGGTTGCTGCCGGAATCTCTGCAACTGCGACCTTCTGGCTGATGAGCAACTGAGGGTGAAGCGGGATCGCACAGGGTGCGTTTCCCAACATCTGTAGCTCGTTAGGCGAGAGCACGTACGCCGCAGACCCGAAGTCCTCGGACGCCACCAGCACCGGAACAGAATCTTCTCGATATCCCACCATACCTCTCGCAATCCCAATCCATTGTTCAACGGATTCCCTGTTCGGTGGCCGATCCCCAATCCTCAAAACCGAATGAGCTTTCTCCAGCTCTGCGGTTAAACCATCAGTACTCGACTTCGCAAGGGCTCCGATCTCATAAAAACCAGCAGCCTCGAGAAGCTCAAGCGATGTCGAATCAATTGGGGATATGCTGCTGAGCTTGCTCATTCAGTGGGTTTAAAATCAAGTTATCAGCGGAAACCAACTTGGCAAGCCATCATGCAAGGGCAGTGATCATCTCACTGAGTTGGATCAGCTTGGCCCGCCATTCATCCAAACGGGCCTTTTCTTGAACCACCACCTCGGCCGGCGCACGATCAACAAAACTGGCATTTCCCAGCTTGCCCTCGCACTTTTGAATCTCAACCTGAACACTGGAAATTTCTTTCGTCAGCCGAGACCTCTCGGCTTCAACATCAATCAGCCCTTCAAGCGGCATGTAAACTTCGCCCACACTGGTAACGGCTGCTGGCGTCCCTTTGGGCGCATCATACGCCGAGTCCAACGCGATTTCCTCTGCGCCCACCAGCAGTGCGAGCACCTTGGATTCAGCCGCCACCCACTCGGGCGCCCCTTTGATCACGAAACGAATATCCTTGCGAGAGCCCATCTTGTACTCGGCCTTGAGGTTGCGCATCCGTCCGGCGGATTCGTAAACCTCAGCCGCCACGGACTGGGCGAGCTTGATCTCGTCGGGAGCCACGTCCACCAACAAGGGCGCTGCAGGCAACGCCTTTTGCATGAGAAATTCTCCTTCGGCGACGTAGCCCATCCGCTCGGAAAGTTCTTCGGTAACGTGCGGCATGTACGGACTCAAGAGCTGCAGATAACGACCCATGATGGCATCGAAGACCCCCAGCGTCCGTGCCTTCACGTCCGGCAGCGCCGTGTCGCGAAGATCCAGTTTCAACGCTTCAAGAAACTTATCGCAGAAATCATTCCACAAGAACTCATACAACCGATGCGCGATCTCACCAAAGCGATATTCACCATAGAGACGCTCAAGATCGACACTCAACTCGTCGAGCTTTGCCATGGCATTCAGCTGAAATGGATTCAGTTGCGCCACATCATCTAACGACTGGAATGGCTCACCACCCATCTGGCGGAGGCGGCAGGCATTGTAGAGTTTATTCGCGAAGTTACGACCTTCCTCGATCGAAACTTCGTCGAACCGCAGATCGCTGCCGACCGGTGCAATCCGCATCAAACCGAACCGCAAACCATCGGCACCATACTTTTCCATGAGGTCAACCGGATCGGGCGAATTCCCCAACGACTTCGACATCTTCCGGCCCTTGAGGTCGCGGATGATGGAAGTGAAATAGACATTTTTGAACGGCAATTCACCCGTAAACTCATAGCCGGCCATGATCATTCGAGCGACCCAGAAAAACAGGATGTCAGGTCCTGTCACGAGATCATCCGTGGGGTAAAATCTCTGAAGCGTCGCGGTGGATTCTCCGACGTTCGCCATGGTGGCAAAGGGCCACAACCACGATGAAAACCACGTATCCATCACGTCCTCATCGCGCACCCAGTTCTCCTCATCGGCAGGGGCTTGCAAGCCCACATGAATGTCGCCTGCAGAAAAATCTTCCATGCCCAGCGCCTCGGCGTTTTTCAGCTCAGCAAGCTGATCCTTGCGATACCACACCGGGATTTGATGCCCCCACCACAACTGACGACTGATGCACCAGTCCTGAAGATTTTCCATCCAGTGCGCGTAGGTCTTGGCCCAGCGCTCGGGGCGAAATTGAATGTCTCCATTTGCCACGGCATCGGCGGCTTCTTTGACGCAGGGATATTTCAAAAACCACTGCATCGAAATCCGCGGCTCGATCGGGACATTCCCCCGCTCGGAAAAACCAACGTTGTTGTCGTATTCCTCGACCTTGATGAGCAAGCCCAACGCTTCGAGTTTGGCCGCCGCTTTCTTCCTCGCCACGAATCGATCGAGCCCATGGAGGTCCGGACACTCGGGGCAATGAATCTGCGCATCGGGCGTCAAGACATCGATGATCTCCAACCCGTGACGGAGCCCGATCTCGAAGTCGGCTTTGTCATGCGCGGGAGTGATTTTGAGAGCACCCGTTCCAAACTCGATGTCCACATGGTCATCCGCGATGATCGGAATCTCGGCGTGAGGAAACGGCCGATTCACCTTTCGTCCGATGTACTTCGAAAAACGCGGATCTTTCGGGTTCACCGCAACCGCGACGTCGCCCATCAAGGTCTCCGGACGAGTGGTCGAAATCTCCAAAAACTCACCCGGCGCATCCGCAAGCTCGTAATTCATGAAGTACAACTTGGACCGCTGGGGCGTCATGATCACTTCCTCATCGGAAAGTGCGGTTAGAGAAACGGGGCACCAGTTGACCATCCGCTTGCCGCGATAAATGAGCCCCTTTTTAAATAGCTCCACGAACACATGGCTGACCCACTCAGTGTAGGGCTCGTCCATCGTGAATCGCTCACGACTCCAATCGCATGAGCAACCCAGCCGCTTGAGCTGGTTGATGATGATGTCGCCATGTTTGTTTTTAAAATCCCAGACGCGCTTGAGGAACTCCTCGCATCCTAGGTCGCGGCGGCCGATGCCCTCCTTCTCGCGCAATTCCCGCTCGACCTTCGCTTGGGTGGCGATCCCCGCATGGTCGGTCCCAGGCAGCCAAAGCACCTCTTTCCCGTTCTGTCGAGCACGGCGGGCAAGAATGTCTTGCAAGGCGTTGTTCAATACATGGCCAAGATGCAGAATCCCAGTGACGTTGGGCGGTGGAATGACAATGGAGTATCCATCTTTTTCCGACGCCGGATTGGCCTCAAAACATTTCCCTTCAATCCACGCGGCGTACCATTTGGCTTCAACCGCTTGGGGTTCATAGGCTTTCGCTAACTCGGACATGGGGGCGGATGCTTGCCAGACCCGAGGGGTTTTGTCCAGCATGGGAAACGGCCAATCACATCGATTTCCCACGAAAATCACGGCGGTAGCTCACCGGCGGAACCCCCACCACGGCGCGAAAGTTCACCGTGAGCCGCTCGTTGCTCTGAAACCCACATCGCTCCGCAACCATCCCCACCGGCAAATCCGTGGTCGTCAGCAGGACCTTGGCCCGCTCCACCCGCTCATGCTGGATCATCGCGTGCGGCGACCGCCCTAGCCCGTCTTGAAAATGCCGCTCCAAGACCCGCCGCGAAACCCCAATGCGCGTGGCCCATTCCTCGACCGAATCCACCGCTGCCAAATGCGCCACCAAATACTGCATCGCCCGCCTCACCACCGGATCACCCACCGCCTCGTAGGAACTCGAACCACGCGCCACCACCTCAAGCGGCGGAATCAAAATCGGCCCAAGCGGCGGAGTCCCCTCCCAAATCCGCTCCATCACGTAAACGACCTCCGCCGCCAATCGCCGCCACGGTAGCCGAATGCTGGAAAGCGCCGGTCGCGCCATCTCACAAACGGTCTCGTCGTCATTCGCTGAAATCACCCCCACCGCAAAGGGAACCTCCAAGCCCGCCTGCGCTGCGGCCTCTAAAACATGCCGCCCCGTCGGATCGTGCGCCGAAAAAATCCCCAACGGCACCACCTGCTCCGCCAACCAATCCACCATGTCTTCGTCAGGCTCACGCCAGTATTCATCGTACTGCCGCCAATCCCGGAATTCCTCCCAATAAACCGGCACATCACCCACGACCGACCGAAATCCCTCCAACCGCTGCTCGGCGTAATGCGCGCCACGCCGACCCACAAACGCAAAATTCCGATATCCCCGCGAAACCAAATGCTCCGCGGCCAAACGACCAATCGCCAAATCATCGATGTCGACACTGAAAACCCCATGGACCACCTCATCCGATGGCACCAACACCACCGGACAGCCCAGTCCCAGCAATTCCTCCGTAAGGCCCGGCAACCACTCGGTCACGATCGCGCTGGGCTTCCATTCCATCAGGCTTTTCAGCAGCAAATCCCGCTGCCGGTAAAGGTCGATGATCCAGAAATCATAGCCCATCCCCGCAAAGGGCGCGAACCCAGGCGTCAACCGCCGCACGTTCACGGATGACTGGACCACCGCAATGCGCCTCGTGTGTTCTGGCTTGGCGTGTCGCATTTCATCAAGAAACTAGCGGAATTCGCGGTGGCGACGCCAGCGGATTTTTCCCATTCTCTCGACCAGATCGCGATACCCGCCATCCATCAAACACCAACCCATCCCACATCCACCATGAATTCATTTCCCTGCGACGCCGTCAGCTACGAAGGCCCAAGCTCGAAAAATCCGCTTTCGTTCAAACACTACAACGCCTCCCAAGTGGTCGAGGGCAAAACCATGGCCGAGTGGTTCCGCTTCGGTTGTGCTTACTGGCACACCATGCGCGGCACCGGGTCTGATCCATTTGGCGCAGGCACCGCCGCTCACCCATGGGATGACGGCACCGACTCGATCGCCAACGCCCAAAACCGCGCACGCGTGTTCTTCGACTTCATGCAAAAGGTCGGCCTCGACTACTATTGCTTCCACGACCGGGATGTCGCGCCCGAGCTCGGAAATCTCACCGCATCAAACAAGGCGCTGGATGCCGTCGTGGACGTGCTGGCAGAAGAACAAAAGCGCACCGGCAAAAAGCTACTCTGGGGCACCGCCTGCCTCTTCTCCCACCCGCGCTACCAACAAGGCGCCGCAACCAGCCCGAACGCTCAAGTTTACGCCTACGCCGCAGCCCAAGTCAAAAAAGCCATGGAGGTCACCCATCGCCTCGGCGGTGAAGGCTACACCTTCTGGGGCGGTCGCGAGGGCTACACGACCCTGCTCAACACCAACATGAAGCGCGAACTCGATCACCTCGCACGCTTCCTCCACATGGCGGTCGATTACAAAAAAGAAATCGGCTTCACCGGCCAATTCTACATCGAACCCAAACCGCAAGAACCCACCACCCACCAGTACGATTCAGACTCAGCGGCCTGCCTCAACTTCCTCCGCGAGTACGATCTATTAGAGCATTTCAAACTCAACATCGAGACCAACCACGCGACGCTCGCTGGCCACACGATGGAACACGAACTGACGGTTGCGTTCGAAGCAGGCGCACTCGGCAGCATCGATGCCAACATGGGCACGCCGAATGTCGGCTGGGACACCGACCAGTTCCCCACCGACCTCTACCTCACCACACACACGATGCTCGTCCTCATGAAAATGGGTGGCTTCACCAGCGGTGGCCTCAACTTCGACGCCAAACGCCGCCGCGAATCCTGGGAGCCCGTCGATCTCGTCCACGCCCACGTCGTCGGCATGGATGCCTTCGCCCGCGGCCTCAAGGCTGCAGCAGCAGTCCGCGCCGATGGCCGACTCAACCAGTTCATCCAAGACCGCTACCAGACCTTTGATAGCGGAGTCGGTGCCGAAATTGAGGCAGGCAAAACCACCCTCGCGAGCCTTGAGCAATACGCACTTGCCAATGGCGAGCCGACCATTGCCAGCGGCCGCCAAGAGATGCTGGAAGGCCTGCTCAACGAGTTCATTTGATCCGCCCCGGCTCGCCCCGCTCACTCAGACCACGGAATCGATTTCGCACGTCCGAGTGCTTGCGGGGTTTCGCTGCCATCATCCTCGCTCGACGGGATGTACTCTTCGTGCATCGCCGCGAGCTCAGGGGAATCCGACGGCTCCTCCGCCTCGGTGTAATCGATGTCATTGAGACTCTCGGTAGGGTCGAAGCTGACCCGCGCACTTGCCTCGTAAGCATCGGCCACGGCCTCGCGGATTTCATTCTCCGCCGTCTCAAGGCCCTCAAAAATCATGGCCATTTCCGGATCTTCATCCACATACGGCGGAGCCATCGGCCCGCGAGGATCTGCGGATGCTGGGGTGACTGGATCGATGGAATTCATAGGGTAGCACCCTAGACGCATCAGGCCCCATTTGCAAATTGGATCTTACCCGCAAACCCAGCACCGCACCGCCACCCTCCGCTAAATCTTCACCGCTTTGAGGGCGATGAACATCGGAAACTCTCCAGCCGCAAGTCATTATTTCCGAGCCGCTGCGGCGGCGATGTGGCCGGCAAAGGTCGAGACGAAGCTGCTCAGGCTCGTCATATCATCATAGTCAGTGAAACGTCCATCTTTGACCGCAGAACGTGGAGTGGCTAGTGAAGCGGCGGCAGTGTAGAGCTGTTCATGAGTCATTTTCCGGCACAGCAGGTGATACCGCTCAAGATACGAGGCATTCTTAAATTCAGGGAAAACGGTAAAATGCGGGGACTTGTCCCGAACTGGACTCCGGGACTGCTCCGCATCTTCCACCAGCATGAGCCAGCCAAGAAATGGGCGTGGAATATCGCCGAAGGCTCGCTCGCGGTAGGCGGTCCAGAAATCATGCGCGGTGCCGATGGCTTCTTCCGCGCGGTTGTTGCAGTTGTTGCCAAACGAGGGGCCAACCTGAGATTTGAATTCCAGCGCTGCAATCAGGGTAGGGCCATTCATAACGATCATGTCCCAGAGCTTCGTCGGCCGGAAAAATCCGGGCAGAGTGAGAGTCTTTCGATTCAAATGAATCGTCGCCTCTTTCAAGCCATTACCGCGAGTAATGGCCTCCATCAATGCGATGAAACCGTCCATGTTACGGCCCCCTGTTACGGCTGACCGCTCACCTTGATCGGCCTTGCCTGCGGCGATCTGCTTGGTCCGGGCTGCGTCACGTCCGCTCCAAAAGCCCTTCACGGCTTGCTTGGTCTTGGCTTGGTAGTTGGCGAGGTAAAGTCCCATGATTGGCTTATTCGGTAAGGTGGGTGAGTTCGTGTTCGGCGAGGCGGTAGATTTTCATGACTGCTTGTTGGATGGCTATTAGATCGGGCTCGCCGTATTTTGTGGAAAGGATTTGTTGTGCGTCGAAAGGAACATTTTCCCAGCGAGGCAGTCGAATCCGGCGCAGATACTGAGCTTGAAAGCGGAGACAGCCACCACGCATTTTCGTGGAGTAAGCGCGGACAAACAAACGTGCGATTCCCGACATCAGCACCCGTTGCAACGGAAGCAGTGGCCACTCACGGCTGGTGATGTAGTAAAGATTGTGGTGCGGATATAGGCCGCTTTCATCCAGCACAAAGTTCGCGGTGCCTTTGATGTCGGGAATCAGCAGCTTCGGTCGCTGCGCCAGCGAGGGCGTGATTCGATCAATCGTCCGATACCACGAGCCATTGCCCCGCTGGGCGCAGTGGCGCTTAAGCAAAATTTCATGATGCCTCTGCATGTAAGCGGCAAAGCGCGGATACTGCGCAAAGTCGGCCAAGGCTCCACTTTCCTCGAAGGGGTTGATCACGCCCAGACCCCGCCACTCGACGGAGCCAGAAATAATGTCCCGCGTCGTCACTAGCGGCAGCTTCCGCTCGTCCTCGACATCCAATTCATCCAGCGGGCCGATGTAAATTTTATCCGCTCCCGTTGCCACGCCGATGCCCACACTGCATCCGGATTCTTCTAGGATAGGAAATGCCGCTTCCAACCGCCGCACCAACTCAAGCGACGGCTGTGCATCTGACTCTAGCAGCCATGGTTCTGCGCCCTGCGGCTTAACCGCCGCCTCCGCCACTATCCCGTCGAAACCAGACGGCTGACCCCTCATGACATCGCAAAGGTAGGACAGTGCCTTGTTGGAAATCTCGGGCTGGTGCGCGATTCGCACCTTCTCGTCTGAGACTCCACGCGCGATCACCGTGATGGCTGGATAAGCCACCACATCCGTCTGAAACGCCGCCGTCCCTACCATGTCCACATAGTATCGCATGGCGAAACCCTCCGAAATCATCCGCCGCAGCGGACCACCGTAGCGATTTTTCATCCACCGATCTGAACAGATAAAACCCATTTGCCCACCGCACTCCAAGAGCTGTAATGATCGCTCCATGAAGGGCACATACAGATCCGCCCGATCATAAAGCGTGACATAGCGCTGGCGATACTCCGCTAACATTTCCGCGGGGATCAGCTCTTGCCGCACATACGGAGGATTCCCCACCACAACGTCAAAATCCGAGGCGAATGGCTCCAACAGAAAATCGGTATTGATGAGCCAATGCTGGGTGAGTGCCACCGCATCCGCATGGGTGAATCCCGAAGCGGATAGCAATGCCTGAACTTTCTGAGCAGTAGCCGTAAAAGACTCACGATGCAGCTCCACCCCACAGATGGCCGAGCGCAGCCCCTCCGCCCCCACTTTATCCCGTGCCGCGCTAGTGAGCAGTCGCTCGACCGCCCTCAAAAGAAAATCCCCGCCACCAAACGAAGGCTCCAATAGCCGCAGCTTCCACAATGGACGATCCGCCGTATAGCCGATCAAATCCAACATGAAATCCACCACCTCCACTTTCGTAAAAATCGCCCCCCGCTCCGTCTCAGAAGCCGACTTCATCCGCTCCACCGCTGCGCCAACAAAGTCCATCGCAGGGAAGAGTTCCTGCGTGGTGATGCGGGGGCGTTGATTGCGGACTAGCATTTTAGTGACTTAGGGGGTGTGAGTTGTTTATCCTTGAGGCAGAGATGCACGAGAAGCTCTGCGTTCATCTCCAGCTTTGACATCAATGTGCCGAATTCGTTTGATCTCGATCTGTAGCGCCTCACATACTTTTTGTTTTGTCGATTCGTGAGTTGGGAAAAGATAGAAGTGCTCAACAACCAACTGCTTTAACACGCGACCACAAAAAAAGCTCTTGTGAAACTTAGCTGACAGTTCCGTTAGCCTCTCCTCGGGAAAGCCTAAGTTCTCAAGGCGAATTGCAATATCCACGAGCGCTGTTGCATTGCTTTCATCCTCCTCACGCACTTCCCGGTATATCTCACTAAGTTGAGAATGCCCGACAGCTTGCGATATCCGCTTAACCATTCCAAAACTGACGCTTTCGATCATCCAAAACATAAACTTCCTCACTTTACTCTTGAGTTCGTCCCGGTCTCGAATGTCAGGGTGTTTCTCGATTAATCGGCCATAAACGGAATCAACGAACCCTTCGACATCGTGCTGGAACAAATCGAACAACATTGACACTGTGCGCAATCCTAACGAATAGCACTCCTTTACCAGAGCAAGTTTGTCATCACCTTGCAGCGAGCCGGGAAAGTTCTTTACGAGCTGCCCAAGCACTTCCAAGGTCCGAAGAGCGAGATTCATTTGGGCAAGCATCTTCAGCGCCTCATTCGTTTCATCCTCTCCGCCCTCAACCTCGTCATTGGGTTCCGGTAAATCCGGTGCTGAGTCGAGAGTTCGCAACCTAGCCTCCTTTGCTTCTCCCACGCTAGTGTCTTTTAGGACGATCTTCTCCACATGATCCGACAGCGACTGTAAAAAGGAAACGTCCGCTTCGAAACGTGCAGGAGAGAGGTCACCGTAGATTTGCCTTGAATGCGTTAGGATCGTCTCAAGGAGAAATGGGTCTTTGGAGAGATGGGTGAGAAACAGCCAGATACTCGCGTGTTCTTCTTTGTAAAGCTTACCTAAAAGACTTTTGACAGCTGCTCGCTCCGTTTCCTTCGACAAGTTGTCTCTGAAATAACGCGCAACGAAGTAATAATAAGAGGCTGGATGACGAAAGCCGTAAAGCTCATTTCTTAGATCGAAAAGACCGTTTGCAGCTAGGTCCTTTTTTAACGCTTCCCTTGAAGGTCTGATTTTGAATCTTGCACAGTAGATTTGGTGAAAATACTCCCATTCCTCGTCGGTGATTCTTTTCCTCCGCTCTACATGCATCCAATGCGCAATCTCTCCAAGATAGGTCATCTTAGTATCAAGGCCGACCTTCGAGCCCTTCGAAGCAAGCGCCTGTGTAATAATTACCTCATACAAGCTTCCGTATGTTCCCGCGCTAGTGTTGGGATGCGTAGCTGACTCGCTCGCTTGGATCAAAGACAGGATAAACACAGGATAGTGGGGCAAGTAGTTCTTTCCAAGCATTGTGGAAACCATCTGCTCCGCGGTGTGAATTCGCCTAGCCAGTTCTAGTGGATCCGAATCGTATTCACTCCCAATGGAGAACCACTTGGTAATCAGTTTACTCTCCAGCAAATATCCAAACTGAACAATTTCGAACTGTTCAAAGTCGGCAAGCACATCGCTCCCCTCGTTGTGAACGGCAAGCTCCTCAAGTTTGATGATGTCGTCTGCCAAAACGATCAACTTACCGTATCGCTTAGTCGCAATCTCCAAAAGCTTTAACCTGCCAGATGAGTTGAGCTTACCATGATCGAAATCATCGATAATTAGAACGCCTTTATCCTTATCTATCTGCTTGAAGGCCGGCAAATTCGGATTGCAGTATTGCTTGGCAAAATGCGATTCTACCAAATTGTCTAGCTGATCTACATTAAGATGACTCTTGGTGAGGTATTCACCGGCGACAAGCACTGGGGTTAGGTTCTTATTATACAGGTCAGTAAAAAGGACCTTTGCAAGAGTCGTCTTGCCCGATTGCTGACGTCCAAACAATAAGGTTTTGTCTTTCGCTCCAAGGGTCTTGAGTACATCTCGCCCTTCGATCAAAGAGCCGTAAATAAAATCGCTCTTCTTGCTGATTTCAAACTGCTTAAGATTTGGCAGTACGTATATGTCGGAAAGGCAGAGGTCTGGTTTTGCGGGATGCTGATAACTCGCACCTGGATCTTCTAGCCATTTACCAAAATCCTCATTGAGTGAAAACTCTCGCTTCCCACTTCTACTCCCACGCTTGTATGCAACCCAGTTGGTTTCTGAGGATTCGGGTATAAAACGACTCTCATCCCAAAAGAAAGTCACTGTCCGCTGTTTTTGCGCGGTCAAGTCCACAAAGACTGCATGAAATCCAGCTCGGTCGTCATGATCCCCCTCTTGGAATACAGCCCCTTCGAGATAGTCGTTCACCTCCTTACTTCTGAACGAATATTTCTGAAAATGGTCTGCCTCGTGTTCATGACCCGTTAGCACGAGGTCCGACGATTCTTCGACTAGGCTCTTGAAGCGGCGAAAGGTCGCTGAAGGCATCCAATTGTATGGATGATGAAAAACAGAAACGACGTAATCGTCGGCTTTATCAGAAGCCCCGCGATTGGCGACAAGATCAGGAATGTGGATAGAGCCTTGTTTTTCGTGGAGAACAGACATCCACGCCGAGTTAAAGCATCGGAAGCCAATACTAACACCCTCGTGCTCGACTCGATACTCCCAATGAAGGAGGCTGGTTTGATGGTCAGGCTTTCCTGAAGGATGCTCGTCGCGGAATTTCATAAATTCAGCCTGCGGACCACAGCAGCAGCCTATCATCCGGTCGTCGGGAATCTTGCCGTTCCGAATTGCGTCGATAGTTAGGTCCCGAACACTGTCATTATCTGAGAAATCACAGTCATGGTTGCCGGGGACAAACACAAAGCGCACCGCGCAGACTTTAAGACGCGACTGGAGATCGCTGCCTAAAGTTTCTAAGCACCGCTTCGCTAGCTTATATTCCGCCATCGCTCCCCCGAAGGCCACATCACCGGACACTACTACTATGACTCGATCGATCTCAAATTCTTCGTTCTGTAATGCTGGCGCAATAAACGAGAACTTCCGTATACTTGGATTTTCATGCCCATCCCGTAGATGGACATCGCTTATGTGAACGATCAAGGCTTTCATTAGAGCGTTTTGGGCATGTTGGTTCTAGTTTTCTGCAGCACATCCGGATAAGGCCCACGAAACCGCTGGCTGTTGAAGTGGATCATGTGGTCGGGGTCTTCGGCGATCCAGACTTCAGATTCCCGTGAGATTTGCGAAACGAAGGCCTGCGTGGTGCGGCGGGTCTCGAAGGCGTTGATGAAGATGAGATGCGCTTTGGAACCGGCGAATAGGTTTTGGAGTTCCTTGTGGCGCTTTTCATCCATCGGGCCAGCTGTGATCACGGCTTCGATGATGGCTTTGACAAGAACCTCCCAATGATGCGCCGGTGTTTTGCGGCTAACATCAGTGAGCTGTCCGAACATTGAAGCCATGAAGTCAGCCACAGGCGTCGCGGTGAGGAACTGTCCGAGTTCCTCTTGACGACTTCTGGGGTGATCTGTGGCCGCGATTTTCATGTCGTAATGCTATTAAGCGAAGTTCCGTTTTGCCAGCAAACTACCGAATGTAGCAACACGCTATCGACCTAAAAGAAAGGCGGCAAGGAAGACGTTTCAGCAATCCGCTGGCCATCGTTGTGGCTTTTTAAGAGGGTGAAATTTTTTCAGCATCACTTCAAATTTGTTTAAATCCGGCCCGTGTAGTGCTTTAACGATTGCGGAATGTTGAGTTCTCCCCGGATATCCCCCGATACCTGTGTTTGCGGCTGTGCTGTCGTGGATACCTCTGTCGCTTGGAGCATGCGAGCAGGAGCTAGGCTCGGAAATCGGCGTAAGACATTGAGGATGTGCCGGTCCTTGCGCAAACGATGAAGATCCATACTGCACTCACCACACAACCGGGACTAGAATTTTTCCCCGCACCGGTGCCGACGCTGGTGATTTTCAAGATCGCCAACGACGCTCTTCACCGGGCTGACGCGGGGGAAGGACTACTTCTTCAGCGTGCGAGCCATCGGTGCCAACGGCCCAAGCGGCTGGAGCGATGTGGCGACGATGATGGTCGTGTGATGTGACCAGGGCGGTGGCGCGTGAGCCGAGGGCTTCCTAGACCGCGCCGCCGCCCATTTCGCACGGCTGTGGTCGGCTGTGGTCGGCAGGAAACAAGCCGCCGATTTTGCCCGAACTGGGACCTCTCACCGCGCCGCGGCATTCCCGCTAAATCTTCACCGCTTTGAGGGCGATGAACATCGGAAACTCTCCAGCCGCGAAATGCTCGGCCTTGCTAAACGGACCGGTGCCCTGGGAACGACGGTGGCTGTAGAGTTCGTCACACGCGACTACCGCCAGTCCGCTCTGGCCGATGGTGGTGAGAAGATCCGCCAGTGGCCGATGATGAAAATGGGTCTGCTCCCCCGTGCCTTTGCCCGGATGCGTGGTGATCGGGATTTCGAGCGGCGTGCCGTAGCTGTCGAGCCGCCGGTATTGGATTTTCTGGTCACCATCCCAGCCCCAGTGCGTCTTGCGCGGAATCCGGAAACAAGGGTGCATGAACACCATCACCGCACGACCACCCGGCTTGAGTGCTCGGAAAATATTCGAAAACATGCCGGCGATATCCGGCACATCATGCACCGCCATGATGCAGGTGGCCGCATCGTACGAGCCATCCGCCCAAGGCCCCGGTAAACACGCATCCGCAACCAACCAACCCACCCGTGGATCCACCCCATGACGTGATTTGGCGGATTCAATCAAACGCCGACTCGCATCGACTCCGGTGAATCGTCCGATGCCCCCCTCCAACAAAGGCCTCACCAGCACCCCTTGTCCGCAGCACACATCCATCACCGCCTCGCCCGCCTGAATCGCAAGCATCCGCAGGGTGGCAGGCAAGATGACGTTCTGGTGATAATCCGATCCGGCCTCCCCCACCAGTTTATCATACCATGCTGCGACCGGGTCCCACCCACGATCCTTGCTCTGAGGCGCCTTTCTCCCCGTGGCAGGTCCAGTCCTCTGACCTTGGTTCGCATGAGAGGGACGGCGTGGCGGTGGTGGCATGCAGAAGGTTATTCTGAAATGAAGGACGCCAGCAAGACCGCGCTACGCACAAAAAACCGCCAGCCGCCCGCTGGGATCGTCACTCCTCTTTGTAGGCCTCGGCACGGCGACCATCGATGCACCGCGTCAACCACGACACCAATTTCTCAGCCTCCTCGGACTCGTTGCGCATCGAACTGAGCGCTGCCCAGTCCAACTGCGAGCGATGCCTCGGCGTGGCGATCCGGTTGATCTCAAGCTTCGCCATGATCGCCTCGGTCTCGCGGGGATGCGCGTTGAGAATTTGCGCCGGGCGCGGGAGGTCGTCGAGCGCCTCAGTGGTCAGCCCAAACGAGGTCACCCCGACACCGAAGTTGGCACTCAGGCGCCGGAGACTCTCCGCGAGCGCCTCGTCCTCAATCGGTGCCGCATAAATCAACTCGCCCCCTTGCGCCCACATGGAAACCGCCAAAGTCTGGAAAAAATCCTCGCGATACGTCAGCAACGATGGCTGCACTCGCAACCTTGCGGCGTGCAGATTGAATGGCGAAATCCCCAGCCGTTGCTTGAACGCAAGCATGGTCTCATCGAGCGACATTTCCTCGTCCGCAGCCCCCCCTGTCTCCCAATCCACCAAGACCAGTTCCGGGTACTTCCACAAGTTGCTAATCGGCGACTCTTTGCCGAAGGCCTTGCGGAAGGCGAAGGGAAAACGCCCGTTGATCTCGTAGTAGCGGGTCACCACCGCCCGAAACTTGCGAATGCGCAGCATGGCCAAATCCACCATGTCATGATCCGCCGCGGTAAGATCATCGAGCCGACCTTGGGTCAAGGCGAGCAACTCCTGAGCCCCCGACAACGCAGGCAAGGCCGCACTCCGACGGTAATACCCCTGCCCTTTCTCCACCTTGGCAATCGGCGAGGCCGGATCGCACGACATGATGGAGAAATGGTAGCGCAACGATGCGTCCGAGTAATTTCCATTGAGCTGCAACCGCGTTAACCGAATCAACTCGGTGCCCTTCAGCGAATCGCTCGGATTCCCGGGAAGCAGAGCCGGAAGGATTTCGGATAGCTGATTGCGAAGACTCATGCGAAAATCTGCACCATTGGTGATGTCAGACTCATCCAATTCACCCGCCCACAGTTCATCAAGCTCCAAAAAACCGTATTTTAAAAAATCACCGCGCTTCCCCCCGCTTTTTTTGATGATTTTCCCGCAAAGCTTGTTGATTCGCCACTTTGGTGCATCCTGCTTGCGTGAATTTAACGTCCATCCGCTCGGCCCTCGTTCTCACGGTCGCTCTCATTTCAATGACCCACGCCCAGGCTCAGGAACCGAGCGCCCAACAAATCCTTGAGGGGGCTCGCATCTCGGCAACCCTCACCCGCCTCGAAGACGGCCTCAGCGGCAACCTCCAGAAAAACGGCACCAACACCCCCATCACGCTCTTCCTCCGGGGCAAGGACATCCAGTTCCAATTCACCGAAAAATCCGGCCCGCTGCGGATCTTCCACATGCGCATGAACGACAACGCCTTCAATCTTTTCGAGCTCATCGACGGCAAAACCATCGATTTCCCTGCTGGGAAAATCATCGAGCCCATCGCCAAAACCGACCTCACCTACGAGGATCTCGCCATGCGGTTCTTCTACTGGCCCAATCCCCAACTGGAGGGCAACGAGGAGGTCGGCGGCCAACCTTGCTACAAATTGCGAATCAATAAACCCCACGGCGCGATCGGGCGCTACGAGGTCGTTTACGTCTGGGTCCATCGCAAATTCGGCGCGTTCATGAGAATCCGCGGCCACGATCAACACGGCGATCTCATCAAGGAATTCGAAGTGGAGGACGTGATGAAGGTGGCTGAAAATGTGTGGACGCTCCGCAAAATGCAGGTGGCCACCTGCGACCCCCAGAACGGTGGCCGACGAATTTCCATCACCGATGTGACGTTCGATGCCCCCAAAAAAACCGCGCCGCGAGGAATCCGCTAGGACACCGGCACCCACCTCGCCATGCCTCCCGACGCATCGTCGCAGCCCGATCCCGCACGAGCCGTGCCACAGTGGACCGATGCCCACAACCACCTCCAAGACCCGCGTCTGGGCGAGTCAGCCCCCATCATCGCCGCCATGAAACAGGCGGGCATCGACCGCTGCGTCGTGAATGCCACCCGCGAATCGGATTGGCCCCAAGTGGAAACCCTGGCACGCACCCATCCGGATTTTGTCTCGCCCGCGTTTGGAATCCACCCGTGGCACGCCCACACCGCAAGCGCCGGTTGGCAACACCGACTCGCGATCCTGCTTGAGTCACACCCGCGCGCATCCGTCGGCGAGTGTGGCCTCGACTCATGGGTCTCGGCTCCCTCCCTCGCGGTCCAAGCACTTGTTTTCGCCGAGCACCTCAAGCTCGCCCACCAGTTGGATCGCCCACTCACGATCCACTGCCTCAGAGCGTGGGGCGCTTTATTCGATGCACTTGCAAGCACCCCACCTCCCCGCCGGTTTCTCATGCATTCGTTCGGCGGGTCGATCGAAACGGCGCGCCGCCTCATCCCACTCGGCGCGTTCTTTTCCTTCTCCGGTCACTTCCTCCACCCGCGCAAGGCCACGCAACGCGAGGTGTTTCGGCAACTCCCTGTCGATCGAATCCTTCTGGAAACCGACGCCCCAGACATGGCGCCTCCCGCAGAATTCCTCACCCATCCGCTGCCAGATGATCATCACCACCCGGCGAATCTCCCGGCAGTCGGCCATGCGCTCGCGGAAATCCTCGGCATGTCCTCTCGGGATCTCGCCGCTCTCACCCGCGCCAACACGCAACGCTGTTTCGGCTAACATTCTAACCTCTTCCCACCCAAGGATGGCAGGCACCGTAAGACTCAACCTTGCGCCCCCGCCGTCCTTCATCTAAATTTTCCCCATGGATCTTGCCGCATTTCGTAAAGAATACTCCGACCGAGGATTGACCCGTGAAGAACTCCTCACCGATCCCGTCGCCCAATTTTCCGAGTGGTTTGCCCAAGCAACCGAGCTGGGCTTGCATGAGCCCAACGCGATGACCCTCGCGACGGTCGATGCATCTGGCATGCCCTGCCAGCGGACGGTCTTGCTGAAATACTTCGATGGCGACGGCTTCGTTTTCTTCACGAACTACGCCAGTCGCAAGGCGAAGCAAATGGAGCAAAACCCCAAGGTCAGCCTGCTCTTCCCTTGGATCACGCTCGAGCGCCAGGTGATCATCCAAGGCAACGTCGAAAAAATCAGCACGGCGGAATCACTCAAGTACTTCGCCTCTCGTCCCCGCGAATCGCAAATCGGCGCATGGGTCTCGAATCAAAGCGAGGTGATCACCTCACGGAAATTTCTCATGCAAAAGCTCGCGGAGATCCGCGAAAAATTCGCGCACGGCGAGATTCCGCTGCCTTCGTTCTGGGGCGGCTACCGGGTGGTCCCGCAAATGATCGAGTTCTGGCAAGGTGGCCCCGCCCGCCTCCATGACCGCTTCCTCTACCGCCGCAACGCTGCGACTTGGGAAATCGACCGCCTCTCGCCCTGAGCGAAACTGCGCCAATGATTGACGACACGATCCATCAAGCACACTCTATTCCAGTGAGTACCAAGGTGAATTACAAAGTCGGCAACGAGAAACTCGTCAAGGTGCTGGAAGGCGCATCCACCCACTTGCGCACGCTCTTGGACCGCCAAGGCCGCCCCGATGGCGCACTGCGAATCGCCGTGGTCGGCGGTGGCTGCTCGGGCCTCCAATACAAGATGGACCTCGTCGACGGCCCCCGCGACCGCGACATCCTCGTTTCTAGCAACTCCGTGAATGTGGTGATCGACCCCAAAAGCGCGCTGTTCGTCAGTGGCAGCGAACTCGATTACTCGGATGACCTGCAACAAGGCGGCTTCAAGGTGAGCAACCCCAATGCCGTGGTGACCTGCTCGTGCGGCGAAAGTTTCGCGGCATAAAAAACAACACACCGGTCGGCTTGGCCACACCCCGAAGTTTTCGAACCCCCATGAAATTTCCACGGATCGCCCTGACCGTCTGCCTCGTCGCTGGCCTCGGTGCATCCATGGCAGCTCCCCCCGCGAAACCATCGGCCACGCCGCCGCCATCAATCGATGCACTGATCGATGATCTCTCCGCGGATGCATTTCAAACCCGCGAAGAAGCGACCCGAAAACTCTGGGCCATCGGCGAGCCTGCGGTCCAAGCCTTGCGGAAATGTGCCATCGGCGAGGATCCCGAAAAGGCATACCGCGCCCGCGATCTCATCCGCAAGATCGAGCTCTCACTCACTCCCGACACCGACCCCGCGACTCTCTCCCTCACCGAGCGCTACGAAAAAGCCGCCCCCAACGACAAAATCACGATCTTCGACCAGCTGCGCAAGCGGCGGGCGTGGCCGCAAATCCTCAACCTTTACGCCAAAGAAACGAGCGCCGAAGTTCAAGCACGCCTCGAACAATCGGTGAGCAACATCTCAGTGATCGCCGCACGCGAGGCATTGATCGCCGCCAACCCATCCGCCGCCCGGAAATTTCTCGAAAGCGCGCCCGCAACCGCCGCTGGACTTCTCACGCTGGCAGATTTCCATCATCGCCAAGGATCGCTGAATGCCGAATTGAAACGCTCAACCGCCAGCGCTTGGAAGCTCGCGCTCTACCGGGCATCCGGCAACCTCACCGCCGCCCGAGACGCCGCCCAGGACGCTGGCGAGCCCAAAATCGCGGCAAGCATGGCGTGCTTGCTTGGCGATCCAATCCCATGGCTGCAGGGAGAACCCGTCGGTAGCAACGCCCTGGAGGTCCGCCAAGCCTACGCGAACCTCGCCATCGCTCGCTGGCAGGGCAAACCGATCCGCCCGGACGATCTCGCCCCGCTCACGCTGCCCGCCCAATCCAAAAGCCGCCCGGACTCAGACCACGCCATCCACGCGCTCTTCCTCCTCGGCGCCATCGCGCCCGCTGAGGCCGCCTACACGAAAAAATCAGCACTCGAGGCGTTCGCTTATTTTGAGGCACTCGAACGCATTCCCGAAGCCCTCAACGCGCTCGGCATCGACCCCCAAAACCCAGACTTCAACCGCTGGGTGGGGAAACGCATCGGCCACCTTGCCAAAGGCGACGCCGAAGACGAACACGACGTGTCAACCGCAGCCCCCGAGTTGATCGCTCTCGCAAATTTCATGGAACACCGAGGCCTCAGCCAAGCCGCCATCGATGCCTTTCAAAAACCGCTTCTCGCCCTCGCAACATCCGAGCCAAAAGTTTTCAACGAATTCCTCGGCGATCTTTTCGGCGGCACGGAGCGCGTGAACGGTGCCTCACTCGGTGCTCCCGAACTCGCGAAATCCATCGCCATCGCTTGGGCCGCTGATGACGCCGCACGCTGGGACGAGATACTCGACTTCGCCTTCGGCAGCGCCGACGAGATCCAAGGGCTCTGGAAGGAACTCGCAACCATCGCCCCGGACGCTGACCAAACCGAAAAACTCGACGCCATACTCGCACTGACCGGCATGGGGCCCGACCCTCATCGCCTCCGCGAAAAGTGGCTGGCACGCATCTGGGAGGCGGTCGCCCAAACCCCGAAGGAGCAACGCAAGCCTTTGCTTGAGCAGCTGGCCATCCTCCTCAGCGTGAATGGCGACGTCGCCAACAACCTGAAACTCTGGGGGCAAATCTCCAGCACCGACCCATCCAAAATTTACTGGCCCACCCACATCTTTGATCTATCCGCCGCCGAGCGCTGGTCGGAGGCATCTGACTTTTTCATTCAGCAAATCGCCCGAATCTCAGAATCCAAACAAGCCCCACAACTCTACCTCTACGCGGGTGCCGCCTCCAGCCTTCGCAAAGCCGGTCGCACCCGCGAGGCCGCGAACTTGGACGCACTCGTGAACACCCTCGCCCTCGGGCAAGATGCCGCTCAAATCGCAAATGGCTACGCCTTCGGCCATGACTTCAAACGCGCCGCCGATTGGTGGCAAAAGGCCGCAATCCAAGCCGATCCCGAGTCAGACGATTTCGCCATCATCCTGCAATCGTATAGCGAAAGCCTGTTCGAAAATGCCAGATGGAAGGAAGCCGCCGCCGTCAACGAGGTGATCGCCCTAGAGTCGACCGCCTTCGATTCGGTCGGCGCATTGCCGATCACAAGCCTGCGCGTCCGCTTGCATGCCGACCTCGGCAGAGCCCTCACCAACCTCAAATCCGACCGCGCCCGCTCGATCGAAATCCTCCAGAATTGCCACGGTCTGCTGCCGAGCGACGGATCGCTTGCCGATTATTTTTTCCCCGCCCTCCGCCAAGCCGGCCTCACCAAGGAACACGACGCATGGTTCCAACAATCATGGGAGCAAATCACCTCGGTCATCCGCCGTTACCCCAAGTCGGAAAATACCTACAACACCGCCGCTTGGCTCGCATCCCGCGCTCGCCTTCGTCTCGATGAGGCCGCACAATTTCTCGACATCGCCCTCACGCTGAACCCAAACCAGCCCGCCTACCTCGACACCATGGCCGAAGTCCAGTTCGCCCGCAGAAACCGCAAGGCCGCACTCGAATCGTCAACCCAAGCCGTGAATTTCATGCCTCTCGACGGAATGATCCGCCGCCAACACGAGCGATTCCGCACCCAGTCGCCGCTGCGATAATCTTGACACCCAATCGAGATTAGTGCGGGATTCCCCCCCATGGCCAAACTCTCGATTCGCGATCTCGATGTATCCTCTAAGGAAGTCCTCATGCGTGTGGATTTCAATGTCCCACTCAAAGACGGCGTCATCACCGACGACACCCGCATCCAAGCCGCCGTCCCATCGATCAAACACTTGATTTCCGGCGGTGCCAAACTGGTGCTCTGCTCACACCTCGGTCGTCCAAAGGGTGGCCCTGAAGCGGTTTTCTCGCTCGCACCCGCCGCCGCCCGCCTTGCCGAAATCCTCGGACAACCGGTCAAGCTCGCTCCGGATTGCATCGGTGCCGAAGTCGCCGCACTCCGTTCCGCACTCGCCCCCGGCGAAGTCCTGATCCTCGAAAATACCCGCTTTTACCCCGCCGAGGAGGCCAATGAGGCAAGCTTCGCCAAGGAACTCGCCGGCTCCGCCGAAATTTATGTGAACGACGCGTTCGGCACCGCTCACCGCGCCCACGCCTCGACCGAGGGCGTCACCCACTACGCGAAGCAAAGCGCCATGGGACTCCTGATGGAGCGCGAACTCGAATACCTCGACGGCAAACTCCGCAACCCAGAGCGCCCATTCTTGGTGATCATGGGCGGCGCGAAAGTCTCGGATAAAATCCAAGTCATCACCGCTCTCATGGAAAAGGCCGATGCCTTCCTGATCGGTGGCGCGATGGCCAACACGTTCCGCAAGGCCCAGGGCTACCAGACCGGCAACAGCCGCGTGGAAGCCGACAAGCTCGACCTCGCCCTCGAAATCCTCGCCACCGCGAAGGCCAAGGGCGTCCGCTTCCTCCTTCCCGCCGACACACGCATCACCCAAGAATTCAAGGAAGGTGCCGAAACCCAAGTCACCGCTCCTTACGAGCAAGGTGGCTCAACCCCAGACAGCTGGGAAGGCATCGACATCGGCGACGTGGCCATCGAGGAGTTCACCAAGGAGGTCGCGACCGCCAAAACCATCATCTGGAATGGCCCGATGGGCGTCTTTGAAATCGAAAGCTTCGCCAAGGGCACGCGCGCAATCGCAGAAGCCATGGCAAAGAGCGACGCCGTCACGATCGTCGGTGGTGGCGACTCAGTCACCGCCGTGAATCAGTTCGGCTTGGATGATCAAATGACGTTCATCTCGACCGGCGGCGGTGCCTCATTGGAACTGCTCGAAGGAAAAGTCCTTCCCGGCGTCGCTGCCCTCACCGAAATTTAACTTCCCCACCGTCTCACTCCACTCGAATACCATGACTCGCAAACCGATCTTCGCCGCCAACTGGAAAATGAACAAGGGAGCTTCCGAAACGGAAGACTTCGTAAAAAGTTTCCTCTCGAAACTTCAGGGTCAGGATTTCCCCTGCGAAATTGTGATTGCACCGCCGTTTGTCTCGCTGGCGAAACTCGCCGACGTCCTCCACACGGCGACCGCTGGCCAGAACGCCCATGCCATCCAGATCGCAGCACAAAATTGCTCGCAGTTTGACTCGGGCGCCTACACCGCCGAAATCAGCGTGCTCATGCTCCGCGAGTTTTTCGTCCACTACGTGATCCTCGGCCACAGCGAACGCCGGTCGATCTTTGGTGAAACCGATGCCATCATCAACGCGAAGATCAAAAAGGCCCGTGAGGCAAATTTGAAGCCCATCTTCTGCATCGGCGAAACGCTCGCCGAACGCGAAGCCGGCCAACTGGAAACCGTCCTCCGCACGCAAATCACCGCCGGCCTCGAGGGGATCTCCGAGAAGGATCTCGCCGAAACCGTCATCGCCTACGAACCCGTCTGGGCCATCGGCACAGGAGTGACCGCCAGCTCACAACAAGCCCAAGACGCACACGCATTTGTGCGCTCGGTCATCGCTGAGCTCTACGGCGCAGATGCCGCAGCGCGCATCCGCATCCAATACGGCGGCAGTGTCAAACCGGGCAATGCGGCTGAACTGATGGCCTGCCCGGACATCGACGGCGCACTCATCGGCGGTGCGGCCCTTGAGCCACAGAGTTTCATGGAAATCGTCCGCAACGGCTGCACGGCTTCTGCGAAGTAACCCGCCCGAGCCACCCTTCGCCCGCTTATCATCAAGCGGTCCAGGAGCTCAGCCGGATTCCTGTTCGGGAATCCAACCGCCCACCGTCCATGATCGGCCGCGCTCACCTCATCGCTCTCTCGCTGCTGGCATTCGCCTCTCACAGCCGAGCAGACCATGTAGTCGTCACGGGTGGACCCGCGCTCCGCAAATGGGAGAGCTTGCGCGTGCCCGATGACCAACATGACCGCTGGTGGGCGAATTTCATCCGAGCCTCAACCTTGCGCATCGATGAGATTCGCAAAACCTGCGGCCCAAACGCTCCGGTCGTTTGGATGGTCCACAAGCCCAGCTATCAGACCCGTGGCCGTGAGGACAACAAGCCCTACACCAAGTGGATTTCTGAACTGGCGACCAAGCGCAAGGTGACCCTGATCTGGTTCCAAAGTTCTGGCGATTTCCTCAATGCCCTGAACTCACGCCCCCGCAACTCGATCGAGAGCTTTGATTTCTTCGGTCACTCGAACCGCCACGCATTCATGTTTGACTACGGCAATACCATCATGGCGGTCTCGAACTCATGGCTCCACGAAAACGACCTTCGTAGGATCAAGTCGTCCATCTTCACCCGCAAGGCGGCCTGCAAGAGCTGGGGCTGCCACTCGGGCGAAAGCATGAGTGCGGCTTGGAAAAAAGCCATCGGAGTCCCGCTTGAAGGGGCCCGCGGCGCGACCTCCTACGTCGTCGTCGGCCAAGGCTTTCTGCCGGTCGTCAAAGGATCTTGGACGCGATAACCCATCGCAGCGGCAGGAATTTCCTGCTTTCCGCCTACTGGCTCTGAAGAACTGAACTGCGGGCCACCCTGAACCCGAAGTATTGCATCGCGCTGGACGGGAGGTTATTGCCGCGGAACGCAGCGCGGCTATAGATCGGCTTGCCACCCCAACAGCCACCCCGGAGCATCCGGTTTGTGCCCGAAGTAGCCCCCTGTGGATCCGTCAGCGACTCGGTGTCGTGCGTACCATACAAGTCCCAGCACCACTCCGCCACATTCCCATGCACATCGTGCAATCCCCAAGCATTCGGCTTCTTCGTGCCAACTGGATGAGTCCTTCCTTGGTTATTTTGACAATTCCAAGACACCTCATCGAGTGTGCCTCCCGAAAACGGCCCGGTGTCCCCTGCCCGCGCCGCGTACTCCCATTGAGCTTCCGTCGGCAGGGCCATTTTACCTCCATCCGAACTTCCCACCAGGGCGTTGACCTTCGTCAGAAACACTTGGGTATCATTCCAACTGACATTTTCGACGGGTCGGTCGGTGCCTTTGAAATGACTTGGATTCGCCCCCATCACCGCCTGCCACTGCGCTTGGGTCACCTCAGTCTTCGCCATCCAAAAACCCCGGCTTAGCGTCACCTCTACTTGATTCTCATCCTTGCTCCGATCGGCCTCGGATGGTGGGCTCCCCATCGTAAATTTCCCCGCAGGGCACCAGCAGAAGGTCATGGTTACGCCGGGGCTTATCTGAATGACCTTTTCTTCACCTGCCCGCTTGCCGGAAAACTTTGCGTATGCCGCCTCCGCTTTTTCCTTTGCGAAAACCGCTTTGCCTCCTCCCTTGGCGTACTCGTGGATCACCAATGACGTGGCAGCTGCAACAGCCAACAGGAGCAGCGACATCACGTTGAAGTTCTTCACTTTGCGCTTTTCACGGGCCTTTCGCGCAGCAGCGACACGAGACTCGAAGCCCTGCAGAAGGGCCATGGTCTCCCGAGCCAACTCCGAATCCGGCTTGGCGGTCAGGCTGCGCAACTGATCGAGCTCTGCATCGATGGCTTTGGATTCGTTCATTTCAAGACGCTGATCGAGTGATGCATCCAGGCTCTTGAATTGCACGAACACGCTGAGGACCTTTGCGAGCCGTGACTCTACCGGCGTATAATCGACGTCAGAAAATCTGTCTTTCCCCATGCATAGAAATGACTTTTCCGCACTCCGGATCGCGTCATTTGAAAGGTAATGCGCGGTGTCGGCCAAGGCCTTCACATGGGCCGCATGAAGCGCGATCAACCCGTCGATTCTCGAGCCCATGGCGGTGAAATGAGCCGAAGTTTCCTTGGCGTAATCCCCCTCACCGCGGGTGAATTGATAAAGTTTCTGGCGCCATTTCGCATGTTGCGGAAGTTTCTCACCACAACTCACGCACTGGGCGCAGGCGAGAAGTTCCGCATGGAGGTCCTGCGAGTCATTCCAGTCCAGCGGTGACAACCGCTGCGCGAGGCGCTCCTGAATGCGCGGAACCTCCGCGACCAACTCGGCCAGTTCGGTCCTTGCGGATTGCAGGTCGGCGAGACCCACCGCTGGGACGGAATTGATCCAACCCGCTTTCCAGCTCTTGAGGCGCTGGAATTCTTGATCCGCCACCGCGAAAAACTCGGACAAGGCGCTGAGGCGTTGCTCAATGGCCTGAAACGGATCGCGCGGCAGATCCCCTGCGCGGACCTGAGCCTCGATGTAGTCGGACAAGCGGGACTTGTAGAGCCCCAGCTCCTTCATGTCTGCGGGATCACTCAGCACGTCCGACTGGGACTCGAGCATTTTGAGACTCGCCTGCAGCACGGCGACCTGGCGGAGGATTGTATCGTCGATCATTTGGGGTAGGTTTCGGAAAGAGGGTTTCAGTGTGCGGTGCGGATTTTTTCGAGACGCTCGAGTGCAACGAAGCTGTCAGCCATGAGGCTACGCAACTGCTTGGCCAACTCTGCCTGTTGCTTGCGCATCTCGTGCTCTGCCTCCTCTGCCTTGAGGCGCTCTTGCTCGATGACGAGGCGCTGTTTTTCGATTTTGGTGCGGTCTGCCTCGTTGCGGTTGGCGGCTTCCAGCGCCGCCGTTTTGGCGCGGATCGCCACTGCCTGTTTTTTCTGCTGGCCGATCTGTTGATTGCGCTGGTTGATCGCCGCCATGTGACCCATGGCATTCAGCGACCCATCGTTGCGGCTGAAAGTATATTGTAAATCACTCATCTCACTTACATTAAATTGCATATTAAGCCCTGACAATTCCAATTTAAGATTCTTAACGGCTAAAATGATTCAGCAGGCTTGAGAGTGCAGCGCCTGACAAACCTTCAGTTTAGCCGCACTCTGTTCTTCACGGTGGATTAGAGGAAAACGGATGGGGCAAAGGAGAAAACAGGTCGGGAGACGCCAAAAACGACTTGGCTGCCGTAAAAACGAAAGTGGTGAGAATGAAAACGAGATTGGTGAGAGTGAAAACGACTCCGGACAGGCGAAAAACAACTTTGAGAATGCGAAAACGGCTCCGGACACGGGGATGAGGACACGGCCGTCATCCTTGCAATAATTTCAAAATCTCATCCTCGCCGATGATCGCCAAACCCAGTTTTTCCGCCTTCTCGCGCTTTGACCCACCGCCCTCACCGGCCAAAACGTAGCTGGTCTTCGCCGAGACCGAGCCGCTGACCTTACCGCCTTTGGCTTCGATCCGTTCCTTCATTTCATCCCGATCCATGCTGAGCGCTCCTGTGATAACGAAGGTCTTTCCAGCCAATGGCAGCGCGGAAAGATCCGCCTCGGCAGCGATCGGGAGGTAATTCTCCGAAACCGGATCAATCCCCAACTCCGCAAATCGTGCAAGGGCATGCTGACCGGCAGTCGACTTGAAAAAGCTAACCACGGCCTCCGCCACCGCTCGACCGACATCGCCGGTGATCGCATATTTCGCGAGCCATTCGTTCTTCTTCTTTGCATCGGTCCGCGTATCTCGCAGAACTTCGGCGAGGATCTCAGAATCAGGAATTTCCGAAAGCGTCCGGTGCAATCGAGCGAGCTCCCGTGCCGCGGACTCACCGAGTTGACGAATCCCCATGGCGAACAACCAGCGGTGCAAGGGCTTTCTCTTGGAAGCCTCAAGCGCGGCGATCACCTTGGCTGCATTCTTTTCACCAAACCGGCGAGGCGCATCATCGGTGCCGAGATTCAGATTCGCGAGAGAATCCTCACTCAAGGAAAAGAGATCCAGCGGCGACTGGCAATGGCCATTGCGCACGAGCGCCTCGGCGACGATTTCACCGAGCCCTTCGAGATCCAGTGCTTTTCGTCCCGCGAAGTGCTTGATGTGCGTGACTGCCTGCGCCGGACATTGGAAGTTGGTGCAGCGCCACGCGACGAAGCCTTCCTCTTGTGAAATCGGGCCACTGCAAGAAGGGCACTTGCCACCGACACTCTCAAAAAGCGAGAACGGCTTCGCGCCCTCGGGGTAGCGGATGACCTTCACGATCGCAGGGATGATCTCCCCGGCCTTCTCCACCAAAACCGTAGCACCTAACCGAATGTCCTTTTTTGAAATTTCATCCTGATTGTGCAGCGTCGCCCGTGCGACCGTGGATCCCGAAATCAAAACAGGGGTGAGTTCCGCCACCGGAGTCAGCACCCCCGTGCGACCGACTTGAATGATGATGTGATTGAGCGTGGTTTCTTTTTGTTCGGGAAGGAACTTGTAGGCCGCGGCCCAACGCGGTGCGCGTGAAGTGAAACCAAGCCGCTCGCGCTCGGCTCGATTGAGCACCTTCACCACCGCACCATCCGTGCCGTAATCCAGCGCGTGGCGATCATGATTGATCTGAGCCACTGCCGCCAAAACTTCCGCTAGATTACTCGCATTGAGGATCGGTTGGTTTTGGGGAATCCCAAGGCGACTGAGCAATTCATGAAATGCGTGTTCCATCTCAAGCACTGGACCCTCGTAAGCGCCTAAGCCGTGGGCCAGGAATGCCAATGGCCGCGTGGCCACGACCTTGGGATCGAGCTGTTTGAGAGTGCCGGCTGCCGCATTGCGTGGGTTCGCAAAGGTTGCCAGCCCTGCCTCATCGCGCTCGTTGTTCAATGCGGCGAAGGCCTCGTTCGGCATGAAAATTTCGCCACGGACTTCTAGCAGTTTCGGGATCGATGCGTCAGTCACCGAGGCACGACCTGCGCCCCGTGTCGCATGGCCGTTTTGCACAACCAGTTCGAGCGGGATGCTGCGGATGGTCCTTACGTTGTGAGTGACGTCATCGCCCGTCTGACCGTCGCCACGGGTCGCGGCGTAAGCGAGCTTCCCATCGCGGTAAAGCAGCGTGACCGCTACGCCGTCGATCTTTGGTTCGATGGTGACTGCGACCTCATCGCGGTCGAGATTCTTTTGGAGTCTCCGATAGAAATCGATGAGCTCCTGCTCAGGACAACTTGCGCCACTGCTCGCGACCGCCTCAGCGCCAAGTTCAAAAACGTCATCGATGCTGAGCATCGGGACGGCGTGGCGGACTTGTTGAAATCCAGAGATCGGGGCACCACCCACACGGAGCGTCGGCGAGTTGGGGTCATGGAACTCGGGGTGTTTCGCCTCAAGTTTCTCAAGCTCACGAAACAACCGATCATAATCCGCATCTGAAATCTCCGGTTCGGCTTGGCTGTAATAAAGCCGGTTGTGGTAGCCGAGAGAGCGGCGCAACTCACGAATCTGGGCCTCAGCGCTTGGAACCTGCGAGAAAAGATCTGGATCAGCCATGGCCGGAGTATCATGCCCGGCGAGCATGGAACTCAAGCGAGGAATCCCGCCTGACTATGGAAGCCCCACGGGCTGGACTGCTTTTTTCGTGAAACGAACGACCACCTGAAATCGGTCTCCATCGCGGGCCACTCCCAACAAAACGCTACCACCGGATTCCAGCTTCCATAGGTGGGATGGCGAAAACAATCCATCGCTCAAGGTCGATTTCGCGGGTATCGGACCCTTGACGACTGGCGTCCCGTTGAGTTCGCCGAGGAGCGCGATCATATCCTTCCAACCGGGTGCAATTAAACTCTGGTAGTCTCCCTCGCCGACCAGGTCGGTCTGGAGATTGATCTCCTTCAACTTCCCCGCCTCGGTCCAATCGAAATACAACGAAGCGTTAAGCGTTCCAATTTTGCTACGGCAGCGGAAAACGCCATTGAGCCCAGAGCGGCCGATGAAGGTCTCATCGGTGGTCATTTCCACCAGCTTGCTGGCTTTGAGCTTTGCCAAAACCGTCGCGCGATCATCGCCAAACTTTAAGGTGTCATACACACCTGGAACCGGTGCTGATGTGGTGCCGTCAGTGGGTGGCTCTGCGTGGAGCGAGGTGACGGATTTGAAAACGAGCGCGAAACAAACGAACAGTTTAATGAAGGAGGGGATCATGCCCATGTTTTTTCAAACCATCAGACTTTTGTCAATTCCTGAGTTGGGCTCTTGCGAGTCGCTCCGATCAATGGCCCTGTGGCTTGGTATTTTTCGGCTCCCACTCACGACGCGAGCGCGACCGCACCGAAAGCACCACCGGAATCCCCGGCGCCGGGTGAGCGGCGCGGTAACGATTGACGATGTACGATTCGTAACTGGCCGCCATCAAGCGCTTATCATTCACAAACAACACGATGGTTGGCACCGGAATGACGCTATACTTTTCTTCAACCGCCGCCGTGGCATAGTATAGCTTGAGCCGCTTGCGGAGCTTGCTGTCCATCGGTGGCGGGGTGGCCTCGAATGCCCCTTGAAGAATGCGATTCAGCTGGCCAGTACCGGGGATGCTCTGCGCTCCTTTGCGGATTTTCAGGGCCTCCTTAAGAACATGATCCACCGAGCCGCCGGTCTTCGCAGAACACGCAACGAACGGCGCGTAGTGGAGGAAGAATAACTCTTTGCGAACATGCTCCGTTGCCTCTTCTAACCGCGCAGTGCGATTGGCGCCCGGGTGAAAAAGATCGAACTTATTCAACACGATCAGGCAGGGTTTTTTCTCCTCCATGATCAACTGAGCGATCTTGCGATCCATCGAGGTGATCCCCGCTGCTAGATCAATGACCAACACGCAGAGATCAGCACGCCTGACCGCTTTCTCGGTGCGCATCGCAGAGAACACTTCGACCGAGTTGTCTCGCTTTGCACGAGGACGGAGACCGGCGGTATCGATGAGCGTGAAGTTTTCACCATCGAATTGATAAGGCAAGTCCACTGCATCCCGAGTGGTGCCGGCGATGTCTGAAACGATGGTGCGCTCATCTTTCAGGATGGCATTGACGAGCGAGGACTTCCCCGCATTCGGCTTACCGACGATCGCCAATTTGATCCCGACCGCTTCAGCGACTTGGGCCTCGGCCTCCGTTTCTTGGACGAGCGGGGCGATCACTGCGTCGATCTCGTCGCAAAGCATGCCGAAGTTCCGTCCGTGTTCCGCAGAGACAAATACGCTGCTACCGAGACCGAGCCGGGTGAAATCCGAGTGAGAATTCTCGTGCTTGTCGTCGTCCACCTTGTTGATCACTAGTAGGATCGGCGGCTTGGCCTTGCGAAGCTTTTGAGCCAGCGCTTGGTCGATCGCGGTGAGGCCATCATGGGCATCGACCACGAAAAGGATCAAATCTGCGGTTTGCATCGCGATGTCCGCCTCGATCGTGACCTGCTCTTCGAAGCCGTCGTCGATGTTGCCTCCGATGCCGCCGGTATCGATCAGCGTGCAACTCACCTGAGTCGCTTGAGAGGGTGCTGAAATCCGATCGCGAGTGACGCCAGGCTGATCGTGGACAATCGCGATCTTCCTCCCGGCGAGGCGATTGAAGAGAGCGGACTTGCCGACATTTGGGCGTCCGACGATGGCAACAGTAGGCATGGGGCGGAATCAAACGGCAGAATCCCCAGAATGGCAAGGTCGGAGGTGGATTTCACCCGAGTCCGGAAAAGCCGGTCATTTCAGGCCGAGCAGAGCGAATTCCTTGTGGTGCAC
>Ga0164295_10000302_pt1 | contig 41886 bp, 38 predicted proteins | sample GEODES006metaG_FD_111798 | JGI IMG/M metagenome (GOLD analysis project Ga0164295, IMG submission 111798) | Oligotrophic lake water microbial communities from Sparkling Lake, Wisconsin, USA - GEODES006 metaG | ecosystem: Environmental > Aquatic > Freshwater > Lake | place: USA: Sparkling Lake...
GCGGTGTAGAACACGCTGACCTTGTGGCGCTCGATCATTTGCCAAAAGCGTCCGGCGTTCGGGTAGGTCGGAATGCCTTCAAAAATCACCTGCGTAGCGCCGGCGGCCAAGGGACCGTAGGCCACATAAGTGTGGCCGGTGATCCAGCCAATGTCGGCCGTGCACCAGAACACATCGCTCGGGCGGATGTCAAAGGTCCAGTCCATGGTCAGCTTGGCCCACAGCAAATAGCCGCCGGTGCTGTGTTGCACGCCCTTGGGTTTACCCGTTGAACCGGAGGTGTAAAGAATGAAGAGCGGATGCTCAGCGCCCACAAATTCTGGCTCACAGACGGCGGACTGAGCGGCCATACCTTCGTGCATCAGGCTGTCGCGACCGGCCACCATGTTGCAGGCGGTTGGGGTGCGCTGGTAAACAATGACGTTCTTGATGGACTCGCAACCACCCAGGGCGATGCCTTCGTCAACGATGGCCTTCAAAGGCAACTCTTTGCCACCACGCAGCTGGTAGTTGGCGGTGATGACAGCCACAGCACCGGCGTCCTGGATACGCTCTTGCAGGCTCTTGGCAGAAAAACCGCCAAACACCACCGAGTGCGTAGCGCCAATGCGGGCGCAGGCCTGCATGGCCACCACGCCTTCGACTGTCATAGGCATGTAGATAACAACACGGTCGCCCTTTTTCACACCCATGCTCTTGAGCACATTGGCAAACTGGCAGACCTTGGCGTGCAGTTCCTTGTAGGTGACATTTGTCACCTTGCCGTCATCGCTTTCAAAGATGATGGCTTTTTGCTGTTCAGTAGCGGTGCCCAGATGCCGGTCCAGGCAGTTGTACGAAGCATTGAGCAGGCCATCGTCAAACCACTTGTAGAACGGCGCTTTAGACTCGTCCAGTGTGCGGGTGAAAGGTTTTTTCCAGCTCAGGTTCTCGCGGGCCAGACGGGCCCAATAGCCCTCAAAATCCGTTTCGGCTTCTTTGCACAATGCATCATAGGCAGCCATGCCTGAAATGCGAGCATGTTTGACAAAGGACGGGTCCGGATTGAAAACCCGGTTTTCTACCAGTGTTGACTCGATGGCCGATTGCGCTGCACTCATGAGTTGTCTCCTCTTTATCTCGATTATAAAAATTCCTAACCAAAGCCAAATGTCGCGGCTGGCACTTACAAGCCACTGACTGGCTCCAAGCTTACAAACACCTGCTGCCGCGGCGGCCAATTTGAAACCCCTACAATTTTGAATTAAACACCGAAAACACCATGACTGACCCAAAACCCAAAACCCCACACGCATTGCGCCCCGTTCCACGCTTTATCTTTGCCAGCCGCTGGCTTCAGTTGCCTTTGTACATTGGCTTGATCGTGGCGCAAGGTGTCTACGTTTTTCACTTTCTGGTGGAATTGCTGCACTTGGTAGAGGCTGTATTTGGCAGCCAGACCGCGCTGCAGGCCCTGGTCAACAGCATCGGCTACAAAACCGATGTGGCCATCACCTCGCTCAACGAGACAGTGATCATGCTGGTGGTGCTGGCGCTGATTGACGTGGTCATGATCTCCAACCTGCTGATCATGGTCATCGTCGGCGGATACGAAACCTTTGTCAGCCGCATGAACCTGGAAGACCATCCAGACCAGCCCGAATGGTTGAGCCACGTGAACGCCTCGGTGCTCAAGGTCAAGCTGGCCACTGCCATCATCGGCATCAGCTCCATCCACCTGCTCAAGACCTTCATCAACGCGGCCAACTACGACCTGAAAGTGCTGATGTGGCAAACCATCATCCATATCGTGTTCCTGCTCAGTGCCCTGGCCATTGCCTACACCGACAAACTGATGGTGCGAGACGGCAGCGCTGACCACTGACCGACAAGCCATCGACGACACCTATGACCACGAACATCCAACAAGAAGACCTGATCGAATCGGTGGCTGCGGCACTGCAATTCATCAGCTACTACCACCCGGCCGACTTCATTGCGCACCTGGCGCGCGCCTACGAACGCGAACAAAGCCCGGCAGCCAAGGACGCCATTGCGCAGATTCTGACCAACTCCAAGATGAGCGCCACCGGCCACAGGCCGATCTGCCAGGACACCGGCATCGTCAACGTCTTCATCAAGCTCGGCATGGATGTTCGCTTGACGGGTTTTACCGGCAGCTTTGAAGACGCCGTCAACGAGGGCGTTCGTCGCGGTTACAAGCACCCTGACAACACCCTGCGTGCTAGCGTTGTCGCCGACCCGCACTTCAAGCGTGCCAACACGCAGGACAACACCCCGGCTGTGATTTTTACTGAGCTGGTGCCCGGTAACACCATGGAGGTGACGGTGGCCGCCAAAGGCGGCGGTTCTGAGAACAAAAGCAAATTAGCCATGCTCAACCCGGGCGACTCCATCGTGGACTGGGTGCTCAAAACCGTCCCCACCATGGGCGCCGGTTGGTGCCCGCCCGGCATGCTGGGCATAGGCATTGGCGGCACTGCAGAAAAAGCCGTTCTTTTGGCCAAAGAAAGTCTGATGGACGACATCGACATGTACGAGCTTCAAGCCAAAAGCGCGGCCGGCAAGCCGCTTGACCAGGTCGAGGAAATGCGCCTGGAGCTGTTTGAAAAAGTCAATGCATTGGGCATCGGTGCGCAAGGCCTTGGCGGCCTGACCACTGTGCTGGACATCAAGATCAAGCTCTACCCGACGCACGCCGCGGGCAAGCCAGTCGCCATGATTCCCAACTGTGCAGCCACGCGCCACGCGCACTTTGTGCTTGACGGCAGCGGCCCGGCCTACCTCACGCCGCCCAGCCTGGACCTCTGGCCCAAGGTTGAATGGACACCTGATTACGTCAAAAGTAAAAAGGTCAATCTGGACACGCTCACGAAGGTGGAAGTCGCCAGCTGGAAGCCGGGCGACACCTTGCTGCTCAGCGGCAAAATGCTGACCGGCCGCGACGCCGCCCACAAGCGGATTCAACAGATGCTGGCCAAGGGTGAAAAGCTGCCAGTAGATTTCAGCAACCGGGTGATTTACTACGTCGGACCGGTAGACCCGGTCGGCGACGAAGCCGTGGGCCCCGCCGGCCCCACCACGTCCACCCGCATGGACAGCTTCACCGAAATGATGCTGGGCCAGACCGGCCTGATCGCCATGATAGGCAAAGCCGAGCGCGGCCCGGTCGCCATCGAAGCCATCCAAAAACACCAGAGCGCCTACCTCATGGCCGTGGGCGGCGCCGCCTATTTGGTCAGCAAAGCCATCAAGAGCGCCAAGGTCATCGGCTTTGCCGACCTGGGCATGGAAGCGATCTACGAGTTTGATGTGATCGACATGCCGGTGACTGTGGCAGTTGACGCTGGCGGCACCAGCGCCCACATCACCGGTCCGGCTGAGTGGCAAAAGAAAATTGCGAGTGGTCAGTACAAGCAGATCCCGGTCAAGGCGATCTGAAGCAGAGGCAAGCCGGCCGTGAGCTCAGTGCAAATGCCTTGGCTTGCGCCCGCCGCCGTGGCCTGAGCCGCCTGGAGATCCGCCCTGCCCACGTGGCGGCTTGCCCAGCTGCATCGAATTGACCAGGGAGTCAAAGCGGCGCTCAAACAATTTGTCCACAGCGGTCACCACCTCGCCCAGTTCAGTGGCGTCAAAATGCCGCTCCATCAAAGCGATGGTGTCTTGCACCAGCAAATCTCTTTGCACCTGCATGATGGCAGCAGGCGTCGGCCCGACAAAGTACATGGCAAAGTCGTCCCGGGCGTCTTCTCCGTTGCCATCCTCTTCTTCTTCGTCGTCATAGTCAGCGTCGTAAAAAGTGACCTCGATGGGCGCACCTCTTTCAGCCAGATCATTCAGGCCCATGCACATCTCGTCGAGCACCTGACGAAAGTCTTCGTGGCCCGAAACCGTCCAGCACAGGTGCAGCAAATGCGTCTGCACATCCAGCCGGATACCGGGTTCTTCTTCGTAGGCGCTGGCGGCGCCATCGGCCAGGGACTTGGCCCCGGCGTAAGTCCACAAGGGCTTGAGCGCTTCTTGCAACTGGTCAAAACCGACATCAGCACGCAGGGGCACTTCGCCGTGGACATGGATTTCAAAAGGAGCGTTGTAACGGGGCATGGTTTGATCTTACCCATTTCGGGTGAACTGGTGCCTGGGACGGGGGTCGAACCCGTACGCCCGCTATTAACGAAGCGGCGGATTTTAAGTCCGCTGTGTATACCAATTTCACCACCCAGGCGAAGGGTCTATTGTCACCAAAAAACCCTCGGTTTTGCGCCTCCCACAAAAGCAGTTGGCGCAGGCCTGCATCAGACATCAAATGTTGATCATGCCCATAGCAATGGAAAGTCGCTATGGAGAGAGAGAACCGATAAAACAGGGGGATTGTGGAGGCGCGAGGCGGAGTCGAACCGCCCTAGCTGGATTTGCAATCCAGTGCATAACCGATTTGCTATCGCGCCGATTTCCTAATGAAAAAGGACAGCATTTTGAAGTGCTGCCCTTTTAAATTTGGAGCGGGAGAAGAGTCTCGAACTCTCGACCTCAACCTTGGCAAGGTTGCGCTCTACCAACTGAGCTACTCCCGCGATGACAGCGCAGATTATAGCTTGGTTTTTCGGGTGCCTTAAATCTGCGACAAAAATACTTTCAGGAAAAACCACGCATGTGAAATCTCAGTGCTTCACAGCGCCCGGTTGCGCCGGCACCGCAGCGGTTGCGGCTGCCGCAAGGGCCGCCGCGGCCAAGGCCACTTCTTCGTCAGACAGCGGCACAGGCATACGCTCCAGCGCCACGGCAAGCACCTGATCAATCCATTTGACGGGGATGATCTCCAGACCACTTTTGACGTTGTCTGGAATCTCTTGCAAGTCCTTGGCGTTTTCTTCCGGGATCAGCACGGTCTTGATACCACCGCGCAAGGCGGCCAGCAGCTTTTCTTTCAGCCCGCCAATGGCAGTGACTTCGCCGCGCAGCGTGATCTCGCCGGTCATGGCAACGTCGCCGCGCACCGGTATGCCGGTCAGAGCCGACACAAAGGCTGTCGTCATGGCCGCACCCGCGCTCGGGCCGTCTTTGGGGGTGGCGCCGTCGGGCACGTGAATGTGGATGTCACGCTTTTCAAACATATCGTCGCGAATGCCCAGCATGCGTGAACGACTGCGCACCACGGTGCGAGCCGCTTCAACGGACTCTTTCATCACGTCGCCCAGCGAGCCGGTGCGGGTAATGACGCCCTTGCCCGGCATGATGGCCGCTTCAATGGTCAGCAAGTCGCCACCGACTTCTGTCCAGGCCAGACCCACCACCTGACCGATTTGGTTTTGGTCTTCAGCGCGTCCGTAGTTGAACTTGCGCACGCCCAAATAGTCATTGAGGTTGTCGGGGCTGACCACCACGGGCGCCTGCATTTTTTTCAGCTGAATGCCCTTGACTGTTTTGCGGCAGATTTTGGAGAGCTCGCGCTCGAGCGAACGCACGCCGGCTTCACGCGTGTAGTAACGCACGATGTCGCGCACGGCCTGCTCGGAAATGTCAAGCTCGCCATCTTTGACGCCATTGTTCTTGAGCTGCTTGGGCAGCAGGTAGCGCATGGCAATGCTGGTCTTTTCGTCTTCGGTGTAACCCGACAGACGGATCACTTCCATGCGGTCCAGCAGGGCCGGCGGTATGTTCATGGAGTTCGAGGTGGCGACAAACATCACGTCGCTCAAATCGAAGTCAACCTCAACGTAATGGTCGCCGAAAGTGTGGTTTTGCTCCGGGTCCAGCACCTCGAGCAATGCGCTCGAAGGGTCTCCGCGGAAGTCGGTGCCCAGCTTGTCGATCTCATCGAGCAAAAACAGCGGGTTGCGCGTGCCGGCCTTGGTCAGGCTTTGCAGCACCTTGCCTGGCAAGGCGCCGATGTAAGTGCGGCGATGTCCGCGGATCTCGGCTTCATCACGCATGCCGCCCAGGGCCATGCGAATGTACTTGCGGCCAGTGGCTTTGGCAATCGATTGCCCCAGCGAGGTTTTACCCACGCCGGGAGGGCCGACCAGGCACAGGATGGGCGCCTTGAGTTTGTCAACGCGCTGCTGCACCGCAAGGTACTCCACGATGCGGTCTTTGACTTTTTCCAGGCCAAAGTGGTCCTGGTTGAGCACGTCTTCGGCATTGCCCAGATCGTGTTTGATTTTGGTTTTCTTGGCCCAGGGCAGGCTGGTGAGCACGTCAATGTAGCTGCGCACCACGGTGGCCTCGGCCGACATGGGTGACATGAGTTTGAGCTTTTTAAGTTCGCTTTCAGCTTTTTTACGGGCCTCGGCCGGCATCTTGGCAGACTTGATCTTTTTCTCGATCTCTTCGATGTCCGCGCCCTCTTCGCCTTCGCCCAGCTCTTTTTGGATCGCCTTGACCTGCTCGTTCAGGTAAAAATCACGCTGGTTTTTTTCCATCTGGCGCTTGACGCGGCCACGGATTTTTTTGTCAACATTCAAAATGTCGACTTCTCGCTCCAACTGCTCATAGAGGTTCTCTAAGCGCGCCTTCACGTTGTCCATGTCCAGAACCACTTGCTTGGCGTCGAGCTTGAGCGGCAGGTGCGCGGCGATGGTGTCGGCCAGTCGGCCGGCATCGTCAATGCTAGAGATGGAGGTCAGGATCTCGGGCGGGATTTTCTTGTTGAGTTTGACGTACATGTCAAACTGCTGCATCACCGCACGGCGCAGAGCTTCAACTTCGCTGCTCTTGTCGCCGGGCAGGGCTACTTCGGGCTCGACCGGGGTCACATTGCAAGTGAAATGCAATTCGCCATCTTCAATCTTGTTGACCTTGGCGCGCTGCTGGCCTTCCACCAGCACCTTGACGGTGCCGTCCGGCAGCTTGAGCATTTGCAAGATGGTGGCGATACAACCCACGTTGAACATGTCTTCAACTGAAGGCTCGTCCTTGGCAGCGGCTTTTTGCGCCACCAGCATGATGCGGCGCTCGGCCTCCATGGCCGACTCCAGCGCCTTGATGCTTTTAGGTCTGCCCACAAACAGCGGAATGACCATGTGCGGAAAAACTACCACATCGCGCAGTGGCAGCATGGGCAGATCAAGGGGGGTTGCTGGCAAAGAAATTTGTCCGGACATATAACACCTTCAACATTAACGCTGCACCTGAAAAGGATCAGGCTCAGTCACATTTACCTGACTTGGGGGGTATAGCCAGACTTACAAGGCCTTGGCACCCCGGTCAATTAGTCTCAGGCTTTTTTAGCTGCCTCGTGATAAACCAGCAAAGGCGGCTGGTTTTCTTCAATGGTAGATTCATCGACCACCACTTTGGCGACATTGCTCACACTGGGCAACTCATACATGGTATCAATCAAGGACTGCTCAAGAATAGAGCGCAAACCGCGAGCGCCGGTCTTGCGGGCCAGCGCCTTACGCGCAATGGCCTTGAGAGCCGAAGGACGGATTTCGAGGTCTACACCTTCCATGGCCAGCAATTTACTGAACTGTTTGACCACCGCGTTTTTAGGCTCCGTCAGAATCTGCACCAAGGCTTCTTCTGTGAGCTCAGCCAGCGTGGCAACCACCGGCATACGGCCAACCAGCTCGGGAATCAGGCCGAACTTGATCAGATCCTCAGGCTGCACATCCTTGAAAGCCTCGGTCAGGCTGCGGGATTTTTTGCTTTTGACCGACGCTGCGAATCCAATGCCGGAGGCTTCGGTACGGTTCTCAATGACTTTTTCAAGGCCCGAAAAAGCGCCGCCGCAAATGAACAGGATGTTGGTGGTGTCCACCTGCAAAAAGTCCTGGTTGGGATGCTTGCGACCGCCCTGTGGTGGCACGGAGGCCATGGTGCCCTCGATCAGCTTGAGCAGCGCCTGCTGCACACCCTCGCCCGACACATCACGCGTGATGGAGGGGTTGTCCGACTTGCGGGTGATTTTGTCAATCTCGTCGATGTAAACAATACCCTGCTGGGCGCGCTCGACCTCGTAGTTGCAGCTTTGCAGCAACTTTTGAATGATGTTCTCAACGTCTTCGCCCACGTAGCCGGCTTCTGTCAGAGTGGTTGCATCGGCCATCACGAAAGGCACATTGAGCGTGCGAGCCAGAGTTTGGGCCAGCAAGGTCTTGCCCGAACCCGTGGGCCCGACCAGCAAGATATTGCTTTTTGTCAGCTCAACATCGTCTTTTTTGGCGTTGTCTTTGTGACGCAGGCGCTTGTAGTGGTTATAGACCGCCACAGCGAGCGTTCGCTTGGCTGGCTCTTGCCCAATGACATAACCGTCCAGGGTGGCTTTGATCTCGGCGGGTGTCGGTAAATCGCTGCGGGTATCTTTGGTGAGATCGTCAGCAGGCAGCTCATCGCGAATGATTTCATTGCACAAGTCAATGCATTCGTCACAGACAAACACGGACGGCCCAGCAATGAGTTTTTTAACCTCGTGCTGGCTCTTTCCACAGAAAGAGCAGTAGAGCGTTTTTTCGCCTGAAGAGCCTTTTTTCTCGGCCATGGGTAATACCTTTTCGCATGCCCCTTCAGGGGGCGGTCTGGCAATAATAGTCAACCAATGATAACCAAAGAAAAACGGCGTTTTCCGAACCAGAAAACGCCGTTGCCAAAGCCCCTGCAGCCAAGCAGGTTAAGGACGCTTGGCAATCACTTCGTCAATCAGGCCGTACTCTTTGGCATCGTCGGCAAACATAAAGTAATCGCGCTCGGTGTCACGCTCAATACGCTCGATCGATTGACCGGTGTTGGCAGCCAAAATGCGATTGAGTTGGTCGCGGGTTTTCAAAATATCACGGGCATGGATTTCAATGTCCGTAGCCTGACCTTGCGCTCCGCCCGAAGGTTGGTGAATCATGACGCGCGAGTTAGGCAACGAAAAGCGCTTGCCCTTGGTGCCTGCCGACAACAAGAAAGCACCCATGCTGGCGGCCATACCGACGCACAAGGTTGAAACATCTGGCTTGATGAACTGCATGGTGTCGTAAATCGCCATACCCGCGGTGACGGAGCCGCCTGGCGAGTTGATGTAAAAAGAAATGTCCTTGTCCGGGTTTTCGCTTTCCAGAAACAAAAGCTGTGCCACCACCAGGTTGGCCGTCTGGTCGTTGACCGGCCCGACCAGAAAGATCACGCGCTCTTTGAGCAGACGCGAGTAAATGTCATAAGAGCGCTCGCCACGGCCCGACTGCTCAATGACCATGGGCACCATGCCCAGGCCCTGGGTTTCCTGTCGGGGAGCGGCGCCGTAGCTGTAGTTTGCAACCATTGTGTATTTCTCCAAATAGCTTAGTTTTGGGCCATCAAGTCGTCGAAAGAAATCTCTTTCTCACTGACCTTGGCCTTGGAAAGTACAAAGTCAGTGACATTGTTTTCTATCACCACAGATTCGACTTCGGCCATGCGGCGGTTGTCACCAAGGTACCAGCGCACCACTTCCTGGGGTTTTTCGTAGCTGGCAGCCAGCTCTTCGATGTGGGCTTTGAGCTGGTCGGGCTTGGCCTGCAACTCGTTCTTGCGCACCAGCTCGGCCACCACCAGGCCCAGACGCACGCGCTTTTCAGCTTGCGGGCGGAAGATGTCGTCAGGAATCGGCGCCTTGTCAGCGTCTTTGATACCGCGTTGCTTCAGGTCGGCGCGGGCGGCTTCAATCATGCGGTCCAACTCGGCTTGCACGCTGGACTTGGGCAGGTCGAGCTCGGCAGTCGCCACCAGAGCGTCCATCACTGCAGATTTATTGCGTGCCAGCAGACGGAACTTGACTTCGCGCTCCAGGTTTTTGCGGATGTCGGCGCGCAGACCTTCAACTGTTTCGTTGGCAATGCCCAAAGACTTGGCCAGGGCTTCATTGACTTCCGGCAGATTGGCAGCTTCAATTTTGTTGAGCGTGACCATGAAGTCCGCCTGCTTGCCGGCCACGTCTTTGCCGTGGTAGTCGGCCGGAAAGCTCAGTGGAAATGTCTTGCTTTCGCCCGACTTCATGCCGCGCACAGCATCTTCAAATTCTTTGAGCATCTGGCCTTCGCCAACCAGGAACTGGAAGGCTTCGGCTTTGCCGCCGGGGAATGTTTCGCCGTCGATCTTGCCTTCGAAGTCGATGGTCACACGGTCGCCTTCCTGGGCGGCGCTGTCCATGGCGCGCTGGGCAAAGGTGCGGCGCTGCTTGCGCAGGATGTCGATGGTCTTGTCAATCGCAGCTTCGCTGACATCCGCGCTGAGCTTGACGACTTCGGCGCCGGAAAGCTCACCGAGCTTGACTTCAGGGTACACCTCGAAGACAGCATCAAAATGCATTTCGCCTTCGGGAGCGCCTTCTTTTTCGCTGATGCGCGGCTGGCCGGCCACGCGCAGTTTGGCTTCGTTGGCTGCAGCTGAAAAAGCCTCGCCCACTTTGTCGTTCATCACTTCGTAGTGAACCGAATAACCGTAGCGCTGGGCCACCACGTTCATGGGCACTTTGCCGGGCCGGAAACCGTCCATTTTGACTGTGCGGGCCATGCGCTTAAGGCGGGTATCCACCTCCGATTGGATCGTGCCGACGGGCAGCGACAAGGTCATTTTGCGTTCGAGCTTTTCCAGCGTTTCTACGGTCACGGCCATCAATCTTCTCCTGAAATCTGCTTGTAAGTGTGGTGCGCGGGGCGGGACTCGAACCCGCACATCCTTGCGGACGTCAGGACCTAAACCTGGTGCGTCTACCAATTTCGCCACCCGCGCGCCGTAAACAAAAACGGGAATCAAAAGCCTTTGGGGCCTTCGGACTCCCGTCTTTAATCGGTCAACATGGCATTTTAGCCTGTAACAAGCGCTGTGGACGGCTCACGCCGTACCTTGAAGGCGGCCGCGTACATGGCCGGCAAGGCCAGCAGGGTGAGCACGGTGGCCACGATCAGCCCGCCCATGATGCAGACGGCCATCGGCCCCCAGAAAACGCTGCGCGACAGCGGAATCATGGCCAGCACGGCGGCAGCGGCTGTCAGCACAATGGGGCGCAAACGCCCCACGGCCGACTCCACAATCGCATCCCAGGCGGGCAAACCGCGCGAGCGCTCCTGCTCAATCTGGTCAATCAAAATCACCGAATTGCGCTGGATCATGCCCATCAGTGCAATCACACCGAGCAAGGCCACAAAGCCGAATGGCTTACCGAAGATCAGCAGCCCGGCCGCCGCGCCCGCAATGCCCAGCGGGCCGGTGATGAACACCAGCAAAGACCGGCTGAAGCTGCGCAGTTGTAGCATGAGCAAGGTGAAGGTCAGAAACAGCATGACAGGCACGCCCGCCGCGATGGAGTCGGAGCCCTTGCTGCTTTGCTCTACCGCACCCGCGACGTTAATGCGGTAGCCGCTCAGACCCTTGACCTGCCACTCTTTTTCCAGATTTTTGAGCGCCGGCAAAAGTTCGGCGGTAACAGTCGCCCCTTGCAAGCCCTCGACGATGTCGCTTTGCACCGTGATGGCAAAGTCACGGTTTTCACGCCACATCACACCCGGCTCCCAGGCAAACACCGGCCTGGCGATTTGCGCCAGCGGGATCGACCGGCCCGAGCTTGTCGGTACATAGGCACTGAACAAGTCGGTGATGGCGTCGCGCTCGGCCTTGGGCTGGCGCAGCACCACCTCAATCAGCTTGTCAGCTTCGCGGAACTGGCCCACCGTGCTGCCCGTCAGGGCAATGCTCAGGGCTTGCGCGATCGACTGGCTGCTGACACCCAGCGCCCGCGCCTTGGCCTGGTCCACCTCCAGGCGGATGGTCTTGACATACTCGTTCCAGTTGTCGTTCACACCCCGGGTATTGCTGCTGGCCTGCATCAATTTCTTGACTTCGTCAGCGCGCTCACGCAAGACCAACGGGTCAGCGCCCACCACCCGGAACTGCACCGGGTAAGCCACCGGCGGGCCGTTGGGCAGCAACTTGACACGCCCGCGCACCTCGGGAAACTCGCTCGCCAAAATGGCCGGCAGCTTCACACGCAGCGACTCGCGCACTTTCAGGTCTTTGGGCAGAATCAACAGCTGAGACACATTGGTTTGCGCAAAAACCTGGTCCAGCGGCAGGTAAAAACGCGGCACGCCCGAGCCCACCCAGGTGGTCACCGAGCTCACGCCGGGTTCTTGCATCAGGCGTTGCTCAAAGCGCTTGGCAACTTGCTCGTTGGCCGCGAAAGAGGCACCTTCAGGTAGCCAGATGTCCACCAGAATTTCGGGCCGGCTCGAATCCGGAAAGAACTGCTGCTGCACCCGTCCCATGCCCACAATGCCCAGAACAAAAATCAGCACGGTCACACCGATGGTGGTCCAGCGGTACTCGACGCACCAGTTCACGCAGCGCCGGAACTGGTTGTAAAACGGCGTGTCGAAATGCTCTTCATGCACCGCCTCGCCCGGGGCCACCGGCTTGACCTTGAGCAGCCAGGTGCCCAGGTAGGGCACAAAAAATACGGAAGCAACCCAACTGAGCACCAGGGCAATCACGGTCACCGCAAAAATGGCGTAGGTGTACTCGCCGGTGACCGACTTGGCCAGCCCGATAGGCAAAAAGCCGGCCGCCGTGATCAGCGTGCCCGTGAGCATGGGCATGGCCGTGACTTCGTAGGCAAATGTGGCGGCGCGAACCTTGTCGTAGCCCTCCTCCATTTTGCGCACCATCATCTCTACCGCAATGATGGCGTCGTCCACCAGCAAACCCAGCGCAATGATGAGCGAGCCCAGAGAGATTTTGTGCAAGCCGATGTTGAAGTAATCCATCGCCAGAAAAGTCACCGCCAGCACCAGCGGAATGGTGATACCCACCACCAGGCCCGGCCGCATGTCAACGTAGTAGCGCCGCCACAGCGGCAGCGCTGCGGCGTTGTCGCGTTTGTGCAGACCCAAGCTGATAAAGCTCACTGCCAGCACAATCAACACCGCCTCAATCAGCACGCTGACAAACTCATTGACCGAACTCGTCACCGCCTTGGGCTGGTCTTGGAACTGCACCAGCTTGACACCCGCCGGCAGACCGGCTTCGAGGCCTGCGCGCATCTGGGTCAACGCTTTGCCCAGGCGGACAATGTCACCGCCCTTGACCATAGAGACACCCAGCGCGACCACTTCACGGCCCTGGTGATGCACCTTGATCGACGGCGGGTCGGCATAGCCACGGTAAACATTGGCAATCTCGCCCAAGCGCGTCTGGCTGCCCGAGGCGCCGCGCACCGGCATGGCCTTGATCTGCTCGACCGCCTGAAACTGCCCGCCCACGCGAATCTGCAACACGTCTTGCGGTGTTTGCAGGGAGCCTGCGAACTCGACCGCGTTTTGCTGGCTGAGTTGGCTTAAAACCTGGTTCATGTCCAGCCCGAGCTGAACCTGGGCCTTGGATATATCGACGAATATTTTTTCGTCCTGCGCGCCAAAAATCTCCACCTTGGCCACGTCTTTCACCCGCAGCAGCTGCTGACGCAGCTGGTCGGCAATCACTTTGACTTCGGCGTAATTAAAGCCGTCAGACTCCAGCGCGTAAATGATGCCGTAAACATCACCGAACTCGTCATTGAAAAACGGGCCCTGAATACCGGCGGGCAAAGTGGGGCGTATGTCACCGATTTTTTTGCGCACGGTGTACCAGACGTTGGCCACCTCGCTGGGCTTGGAATAGTCCTTGAGCTCCATGATGATCTGCGACTCACCCGGCTTGGAATAACTGCGTATCTTGTCGGCGTAAGGCACCTCCTGCAAGCTGCGCTCCAGCTTGGCGGTGACCAGTTCGGCCATTTGCTGCGTGGTGGCGCCAGGCCACAAGGTGCGCACCACCATGGCCCGGAAGGTAAATGGCGGGTCCTCGTCCTGACCCAATTGGAAATACGTGAACCCACCCATGAACATCAACACCACCATCAGGTAGCGTGTCAGCGGGCGGTGGTCCAGCGCCCAGCGGGACAGGTTGAAACCGCTGGAGGCTTCTGGCTTGGCCGCGGGCGCGGCGTCGCGCGTCGTTTCGTCGTTCATGCCGGCCTCACTTCGCAGCTGGTGTTGTCACAACGGCTGCGGGTGCTGCAGCCGTGGGCATGGTTGCTGCCGGCGGCTGGTACAGCCTGACTTTCTGGCCAGACGTGAGCACATGCACGCCCGCACTCACCACCTTCATGCCAGGCGTCAGCCCGGAAGTGATCACGGCCATGTTGCCGTCGGCATTGGCCACCTGAACATCCTGCGCCCGCACCGTCATGCTGGCCGGCTCCAGCACCCAGACAGAAATGCCAGCGCCTTCCTTGCGCAGCGCGGCAATCGGCAGCTTGATGATGGGTTGACCCTGTGCCAATTCAGCCGGCTGGCCCGACAGACTGACGGTCACGGTAGAGCCCAGGGCCGGCGACTGCTGGCCCGCGTTCAAGCTGGCCTTGACCTGGTAGGTGCGGGTGGCCGGGTCGGCACTGGCCGCCACCTCGCGCACCTTGCCGTCCAGGGGCGTGTTCAGCGGCCACACCAGCAGCTTCACCGGCATACCCACGCGCATGGCAGCCAGGCGGGAATCAGGCACCGTAAAGACCACATCGCGTGCGCCATCGGCTGCAATTTTGAACACCGTCATACCGGCGCTGACCACCTGGCCGGCCTCGGCCTCCACGGCGGTGACCACCCCGGCCACATCAGACGCCAGCACGGCATAGCCCGACTGGTTGGACTGTGAAGCCAGTTGCGCCTGGGCCTGCTCAAGTTGCGCCTGCGCCGACTTGAGCGTGGCATCGCGCCGGTCCAGCTCGGCGCGGCTGATGAAGTTTTGCGCCAGCAAATCCTTGTAGCGCGCCAAGTCGGCCGCAGCCAGGTCGCGGTTGGTCTGCGCGGCGACGGTTTGCGCACGGGCCGCGTCTGCAGCCAATTTGTAGTCCTGCGGGTCCAGCCGGGCCAGCACCTGACCGGCCTTGACCGACTGACCCAGCTCGGCTTGTCGCTGAATCATTTTGCCGCCCACCCGAAAAGCCAGCCGTGACTCGACCCGTGCCCGCACATCGCCCGTGTACTCACTGCTGGCAGCGTAGGTATCAGCGCCGACCGTGATGGTTTTCACAGCCCGTACAGGTTCTTCGACCACCGCCGGCTTGGAGCAGCCCAACAAAAAAACCGACCCGATGGCGGCCACACTGATGATTCTTTTCATGACAATTGCTTCCCTGCAAAATCCAAGGCTTGAAAGCCCGTGCGTAAGACCACTAAATTAATGACTGAACGGTTATTAAACCATAAACAGATGAACGCCGTCTCAAGCGACAATCCGACCATGAAGGAAGCACCGCCTACAACCCAGTCAAGCCAAAAAGAATACCAAGGTTCAATAAAAGGCAATACTGTAAACCATTACGAAAACTTTCCTGTCGCTTCCGTGCTGTGTCCAGCGCATCTGCGGCCGGCCGTGATGGCCATTTACAACTTCGCCAGAACCGCCGACGACATCGCCGACGAGGGCGAGGCCAGCCCCGCCGAACGATCGCAAGCCCTGGCGCTATTCAAAGCCGATCTGGCTGCCTGCGCACAGGGCCGAGCCACATCCGGTCAATGGCCCGGCGTGTTTGACGCACTGGCCCCGCAAATCAGCCAGTGGCAACTGCCCCTGCCCTTGCTGGGCGACCTGCTCAGCGCTTTTGAGCAAGACGTGCACAAGACCCGTTACGCCGACCAGGCCGAACTGATGGATTACTGCAGCCGCTCGGCCAACCCGGTCGGGCGCCTGCTGCTGCACCTCTACGGCGTCAGCAACCAAGCAGCGCTGCGCCAAAGCGACTGCATCTGCACGGCGCTGCAATTGATTAATTTCTGGCAAGACCTGAGCGTGGACATTCCGCGCGGGCGCATTTACCTGCCGGCCGAACTGCAAGTGCTGCACGGCGTGAGCGAGGCCGAGTTGCTGGCCCAAAGGGTGACGCCGGCCACCCGAGCGCTGGTGGCCGACTGCGTCGACAAAGCGCGCCAGCTCATGCTCGATGGCGCGCCGCTGGTCCACCAGGTACCCGGACGCGCAGGCTGGGAACTGCGACTGGTGGTGCAAGGCGGCCTGCGCATTGCCGAGCGCATCGCCAGCCTGGACTTTGCCACGCTGCGCCAACGCCCCGTCATCGGCCGCAGTGATGCGCTGCTCATGGCCTGGCGCACGCTCTGGATGTAGCCGCCCCGCCCCGCCGCCCTCAAATTGAGCCGCACTTGCGGCGACAATCCAGCCCATGAGCCCCGAACAGTACGTCCAGCAAAAAGCCGCCGCCTCCGGGAGCAGCTTTTATTACGCCTTCCTGTTTTTGCCCAAGGACAGGCGTGCCGCCATCACCGCCTTTTATGCCTTTTGCCGCGAGGTCGATGACGTGGTCGATGAAGTCACCGACCCCGGCGTGGCCGGCACCAAGCTCGCCTGGTGGCAGACCGAAGTCGGCAAGGCCTTTGCCGGCCAGGCCACGCACCCGGTGATGCAGGCGCTCATGCCCTGGACTGCCGTCTATGGCATCGAGGCGCGGCACCTGCTGGCCGTCATTGAAGGCTGCCAGATGGACCTGGCGCAAAACCGCTACCTCGACTACCCCGCCCTGACGCGCTACTGCCATCTGGTCGCCGGCATCGTGGGCGAAGTGGCGGCGCGCATTTTCGGCCAGACCGACCCGGCCACCACGGCCTACGCACACAAGCTGGGGCAAGCCTTTCAGCTGACCAACATCATTCGCGACGTCGGTGAAGACGCACTGCGCGGCCGCATTTACCTGCCGGTCAGCGAACTGCAGCAGTTTGACGTCAAGGCGCACGAAATCCTCAAGCGCGAATACTCACCGCGTTTCAGTGCACTGATGGAATTTCAGACCCGGCGCGCGCTGGCGCTGTATGACGAAGCCCTAGCCTGCTTGCCCGCGGCCGACCAGCGGGCGCAAAAACCCGGCCTCATGATGGCCAGCATCTACCGCAGTTTGCTGCGCGAGATCCAGGCCGACGGCTACCAGGTGCTGCACCAGCGCGTGAGCCTGACGCCGCTGCGCAAGTTCTGGCTGGCCTGGAAAACCCAGGCCTTAGGCCGCGTCGCTTAAGGCCCCCCGGCATGAAAGTCGCCGTCATCGGCGCCGGCTGGGCCGGTTGCGCCGCCGCCGTCGAAGCCACGCGGCTGGGCCACAGCGTCACCCTGTTTGAAAGCGCCCGTGTGGCAGGCGGTCGGGCCAGGCGCGTGGACAGCAGCTTCAAGGGCCAGCCAATGGCGCTGGACAACGGTCAACACATCCTGATAGGCGCTTACACCGAGACCCTGCGCCTCATGCAAACCTTGGGTGTGGACCTGGGCAGCAGCCTGCTGCGCCTGCCGCTGCGGCTGCAATTTCCAGGCGGTGAAGGCCTGGCTTTTCCATCTGCTACGGTGTTTTCAGCCTGGCCCGGCGGGCCGCGCTGGCCGGCCGCTTTGCAAGCAGCCTGGGGCATTGCCATGGCTCGCGGCTGGGCCTGGGGCGACAAAGCATCGCTGCTGCGGCTGGCGCTGCGCTGGCGGGCCGCCGGCTTTGCGTGCGCGCCTGGCCTGTCGGTGGCGGCGCTTTGCAAGGGCTTGTCTCCACGCGCCCTGCGCGGGCTGGTTGAGCCGCTGTGCGTGTCCGCGCTCAACACACCGGCTGATCGCGCCAGCGCGCAGGTATTTTTGCGTGTGCTCAAAGACGCGCTGTTCAGCCAGCCCGCCGGCGCCGACCTGCTGCTGCCCCGCACAGACCTCAGCGCCCTGCTGCCAGACGCTGCACTGGCTTGGCTGGCAGCACGCGGCCCCGCGCCGCGTCTGGGCGTGCGGGTTCAAGCGCTGTCCCGCAGCGCCTCAGGCTGGCAGCTCAGTGCATCGGGCAGCGCAGACGCTGACGGCACAGAAGAAAACTTTGACGCCGTGCTGCTGGCCTGCCCGCCGCAAGAGGCAGCGCGGCTGGCAAGCGGCAGCAACACCGACTGGGCCGCCCAAGTCGCCAGCCTGCAACACGAGCCCATAGCCACGGTCTATGCACGCGTGGTTCCGGGCGAAAGCTCAGCAACAAAGTTGCCGCAGCCCATGTTGGCCTTGCACTGCAGTGCCGATGCGCCGGCCCAGTTTGTGTTTGACCGCGGCCAGTTAGGCGGGCCAGAGGGCCTGCTGGCCTTTGTGGTCAGCGCCTGCGTGGGCGACAAGGCGCTCATCAGCGCGCAGGTGCTGGCGCAAGGCCAGGCGCAGCTCGGGCTCAAGCTGGAACTGGTGCAAACCATTGTGGAAAAGCGCGCCACCTTTGCCTGCACCCCCGGCTTGCTGCGGCCCGCAGCGCAGATCGCGCCCGGCCTGCTGGCCTGCGGCGACTATGTGGCCGGTCCCTACCCCGCCACGCTTGAAGGCGCGGTCCGCTCGGGCCTGCACGCTGCCCGGCTGCTCAAAGCCTACCCCTTGCGGGACATGGCCCGCACTTGCAATTGCGCCGGTCTGTCCAGACAGCGCGCCAGCCAGGCGGCGGTGGCCGGGCAAGCTGCCAGCAATTCAGGCGCCGGCTTGACCCAGGCCAGCACCGAAGCCACGGCAATATCAGCCACGGTGAAGCGCTCGCCCGCCAGGTAAGCCGCACCAGTGCTCTGGCCGGCCAGGTGCTGCTCAATCACGCGCAGCGGCCCGGCCAAACGGCTCACCGCCTGCGCCACCAGTTCGGGCTTGCGCCTGTCTGCGGGCATCACCAGGGTGTGCATCAAAATGGTCAGCGCGTCTTTTTCGCACTCAGTGACAACCCAGAAAGTCCAGCGCAGTATCTCGGCGCTTTCTGCTTTGGTTTGGGCGGCCAGGTTCAGACCGTCAGGGCCTTTGTAGTTGTCGGCCAGGTACAGGGCGCAGGCCATGGACTCCCACACCACCACACCCTCGTCTTGCAAGACCGGAATATGGCCGTTCGGGTTCAGCGCCAAAAACTCGGGCGTGTGGGTCGCACCGTCCTTGTAGTGCAGAGGCACATGCTCAAAGGCCAGACCCAGTTCAAGCGCCACCCACAGCGGGCGCGAAGCGCGGGACGCGGCAATACCGTGAATCTTCAAACTCATAGGGGTTCTTTCTTGCAAGTTAAAGTCAAAAAGGCCAAGCTTAAAACAAGGCCGTCAACTCAGCCAGGCTGCGCACAGTTTCATGCGGCTCTTGCGCATGCGGCCACAGCTTGTCTTCGCGGTCGACCCAGACCGTCTGCATGCCGCAAGCCAGCGCGGCCAGCACGTCCAGCTCGGCGTCGTCGCCAATGTGCAGCACCTCATCAAGAGGTACGCCGGCAGCTTGCGCGGCCGCCTCAAAAATACGCCGGTCCGGCTTGCCCACGCCGAACACCTGCGCGCTCAAACCGGCCTTGAAGTAGCCCGCCAACCCGACACGCGCCAAGTCGGCATTGCCATTGGACAGCGCCACCAGCGGAAAGCGTGCCGACAAAAAAGCCAGCGCAGGCAGCGCATCGTCAAACAGCGTGACGCGGTTGCGTTCGTCAAAAAACACCTCAAAAGCCGGCTCGGCCAGCGCGCTGTCTTCGCCGCAACGCAGCAGGGCCAGGCGTATTTGTGCCAGCCGCAAGTTGCTCAGCTGGTGCAGCAGCTCGGGCTGCGCGGCCATCACCTCGTGGCGCAGCGCCAGGCGGGCCGCCGGGTCGGCAAACAGGGCACTGGCACGGGGGGCATGCCCCAACAGGTAGCTCTGCAAGGCATGTTCGGCGCGCTCAATGGTCGGCCAGATAGGCCACAGGGTGTCATCCAGGTCCAAGGTAATGGCGCTGATTTTTTGAAGGTTCAACATAGGTAGTGGGAGAATATCCCACATGAGCTTTTCCAAAGAACCCGAATTCAGCCACGGCAAGGCAGCTGCCAACGGCGCCAGCACCGGCGTGCTGTACTGCAACCTGGGCACCCCCGACGCACCCACCGCCCCGGCCCTGCGCCGTTACCTGGCCGAATTTTTAAGCGACCAGCGTGTGGTCGAGATACCCCGCCCCATCTGGTGGCTGATCCTGCACGGCATCATCTTGCGCCTGCGCCCCAAAAAGTCAGCCGCCAAGTACGCCAGCATCTGGACGGCTGAAGGCTCGCCCCTGAAAGTCTGGACCGACAAGCAGTCCCAGTTGCTGGGCCAAGCCCTGCAGGCGCGCGGTCACCACGTGGCCACCCGCTACGCCATGCGCTACGGCAACCCGTCCATCGCTTCCCAGCTTGAGGTCTTCAAAGACCAGGGCATCACGCGCGTGCTCATCGTGCCGGCCTACCCCCAGTACAGCGCCACCACCACCGCCAGCTTGTTTGATGCGGTCTACACCTGGGCTGCCAAAGTCCGGCGCCTGCCCGAATTTCGCTTCATCAACCATTACCACGACGACGACGGCTACATCGCCGCGCTGGCCACCCGGGTGCGCGCCCACTGGGACTTGCACGGTCAGGCCGAGCAACTGGTGATGAGCTTTCATGGCGTGCCCCAGCGTACCCTGGAGCTGGGTGACCCCTACCACTGCGAGTGCTACAAAACCGCCCGCCTGCTGGCCGAATCACTGGGGCTGACCAAAGACCGCTACACCGTGACATTTCAGTCCCGCTTCGGTAAAGCCAAATGGCTGCAGCCCTACACCGAACCCACGCTGGTGAGCATGGCCGAGGCCGGTGTCAAAAAGGTCGACGTCATTTGCCCGGGATTTACCGGCGACTGCCTGGAAACGCTGGAAGAAATCAACGACGAAGCCCGCGAAGCCTTCATGCACGCCGGCGGCGAGAGTTTTCACTACATCGCCTGCCTGAACGACAGCCCCCAATGGGCGCAAGGCCTGGCCAGTATTTGCGAGCAGCATCTCAGCGGCTGGCCCAGCCAGGCGGCGCCGGATGTGCCGGCGCTAGAACAAAGCCGGGCCAACGCGCTGGCCCAAGGCGCAGCCAACTAAACCATACCGGCCGTCGGCCACTGCAAGCGAATGCGTGTGCCCCGCCCGTTGGCACACGGGCTGGTCAAGGACAGCGCTGCGCCGTGCTGGCGGGCGATTTCCTGCACGATGGCCAAACCCAGACCGCTGCCGCGCGATGCGGCCGCGTCGGCGCGGTAAAAGCGCTCAAACACATGTGGCTGGTGGCGCGTCGCAATGCCAACACCTGCGTCCTCAACTTCCAACCAGCCCGCACCCACCCGCACCGTCACCGCCACGCCGCCACCGGCATGCACCAGCGCGTTGTCCACCAGGTTGCGCAAAGCCTCCTGCACCAGCAAGGGCATGCCCAGCACCTGGCTCTCAGCAACGGTGGTTTCAAAACCCAGGTCATGCTGATGGGTCTGCGCCTGGTGCCACATGGACTGCGTCACCTCGCGCGCCAGCGCCACCAGGGCCACCGTCTGCGGCACCTCCATGTCGGGGGCGTGTTCGGCCCGGGTGAGCGCCAGCAGTTGTTCAGTCAAATGCACCGCCTTGTCGGTGGTGAGCACAGCCGCAAGCACCGCCGCCTTAGCTTGCGGCTGCGGAATTTGGCGCTCGGCCAGTGCCAGCTGCGTTTTGAGCACAGTCAGCGGCGTGCGCAACTGGTGCGCAGCGTTGTCTAAAAAGCGTTTGCGGATGTCAATCAAACGGCCCAGGCGCTGCACATAGCTGTTGAGCGTGTCAATCAAGGGTTGCAGCTCACGCGTGTTGTAGGCCGGCGTGATCGCCGAAGCATCAGACTCATCGCGCGCAGCCAGTTGCACTCGAAAAGCCTCCAGCGGCCGCATCGCCACATGAATACCCCAGCCCACCAGGCCCATGGTCACCAGCAGCAGCAAGCCCTGAATCGCCAGCGTGTCACGCAAGATGTTCTGGGTCAGTAACTGGCGGGCCTCCAGAGTCTCGGCCACGCGCACCGTGATCAGCTTGGTGCCCGGCGCCTGCCCGGCTGTGCCGGGGCTGTCCACCAGCACATGGCGCAAGCTGGTCAGGCGCACCGGTTGGCCGCGCAACAAAGCGTCTTCAAAACTCACCAGTGAAAAGAACTGCACCTCTTGCGACAGCGCCGCCGGCGAAGGCAGTTCCGCGTCACCGGCCAAGGTAAGGCCAGCTTCGTCTTCAATTTTGTAAAACAGGCGCGAGCCGATGTGGTTTTCAAACAAGTAACCCGCCGCGCGCAACACGTCCACGCGCAGGGTCTGGTTTTCCAGCCGTATCTCTTCGGCCAGCGTTCGCGCTGCCAGGTACAAAGAGCGGTCATAAGCCTGGTTGGCCGACTCCACAGCGCGCCCGTAAGACACATAAGCACCCACCCCGATGAGCACAAACAAGGGCAGCAAAATCAGCAGCAACAAGCGCTGGCGCAAAGAGTTCATGGCGGGCCCGGCCTGGTGATGACGCTCATGCCGTGTCTTTGTCGCTGAGCATGTAACCCAGGCCGCGCAAGGTGTTGATGCGCAGTCGCCGGGCCGGCGCAGCGCCGGTGGGGGGCAAAGGGGTTTCTATTTTTTTGCGCAAGCGGTAGATCAATACCTCCACCGCGTCCAGCTCGGCCGGCGCGTCTGAAAACACCCGCGCATGCAACTGCTCTTTGCTCACCACCCGGTGGGCAGACTCCAGCAGGGTTTTGAGCGCTGCGGTCTCCCGCGGGGTCAATGCCAGCGGCTGCTCATGCAACAAAAAGTGCTGGTCATCCCCGTCCCACAGCAGCGGGCCAACGCCCCATTGCGTCCACTGCATTTGCCGGGGCCGGCGCAGCAAAGCCTGCACGCGCGCCTCAAACTCACTGAGCTCAAAGGGTTTGGGCAGGTAGTCGTCGGCGCCCACGTTCAAGCCCAGCACCCGGTCGGCCACACTGGCCCGCGCGGTCAAAATCATCACCGGCACCGCATCGGCCCGCTGGCGCAGCGCCTGCAGCACCGACAGACCATCGCGCCCCGGCAGATTCAAGTCCAACAACACCAACTTAAAACGGTGGCCCGCCTGCAACTGGGCATCGGCCGACTCGCCGTCTGCCGCAAACGCCACCTGCAAACCCAGCTGGCGCAAAGCAGTGCCCAGCCAGAGCGAGAGCTCGGGCGTGTCTTCTACCAATAAAACGTGGGCACTAGGGGTTATCACTGAATCAAATTGAAAGGCGTTTGACAGCTTGGCCGCCAGATTTAAAGCAAACTGCACAGGTCTTGGCGCAACATGCCCCAAGCCCACCAACGATCATTTTCACTCAGGAGACAGACATGACTATTTCCAAACGCGATTTTTTGTCCATGGGCGGCGCATTGGGCGCCGGCCTGGCGCTGCCGGCATGGGCTCAAGCCAAGCCATTGTTTGACACCATCAACATGTTTGTGCCCGCGGCCCCCGGCGGCGGCTGGGACGGCACGGCCCGCGCTATCGAGCGCGCAGCCACGGTCAGCGGCCTGGTCGGCAACTTTCAGTTTGAAAACGTAGGCGGCGCCGGCGGCATGATCGGCCTGCCTCGCTTTGTGAACCAGCGCAAAGGCCAGGGTAACAGCCTGATGGTCGGCGGCTCGGTCATGGTGGGCGCAGGCATCACCAACAAAAGCCCCGTCACCATGCGCAATGTGGTGCCCGTGGCCCGCCTGACTGAAGAGTCCAGCGTCATCGTGGTGCCCGCCGGCGGCAAAATCAAATCCTGGAACGAGCTGGTAGCCGCCCTCAAGGCCAACCCCAAGGCCGTGTCCGTGGCCGGCGGCAGCGCCGGCGGCACTGACCACATCGTGCTGGGCCTGATGATCAAAGAACTGGGCCGCAACCCGCGTGAAGCCGCTTACGTTGCCTTTGCAGGCGGCGGTCCGGCCAACGCGGCTATTTTGGGCAACCAGGTCACCGCCGGCATTTCGGGCTACTCCGAGTTTGAAGACCAGATCAAGGCCGGCCGCATGATCCCGCTGGCCGTCTCCGGCAACATCCGCATCCCCGGCGTGAATGTGCCTACCATGCGTGAACTCGGCTTGAACGTGGCGGTGGCCAACTGGCGCGGCGTGTTTGCAGCTCCCGGCGTCACTACGGCTCAGCGCGACAAGCTGGTCGAGTTGATGAGCAAACTGAACCAATCTGCCGCCTGGCAACAAGAGCTGGTCACCCGCAAGTGGACCGGCGTGTACCTGGCTGACCTGCCTTTCGAGCGCGAGATCAACAAAGACATGGCCGACACCGAAGCCGTTCTGAAAGACCTGGGTCTGGCATGACGCCTTTTCGACTGGCCCTGTGCCTTTTAGCGCTGGGGCTGGTCGGGGCCTGGCAGGTCACGCTCATACCCGAGTCGCCTATTCAGATGCCCGTGGGGCCCATCCTCACCCCTGCGGTGGTGGTGGGTGTCCTGCTGGTGATTGCGCTGCTGTACGGCCTGAGCGCATGGCGCGGCCGTCAGCTCGATGCCGTGCTGGGCGACGACGGGCAGCCCCTGCCGGGTGCCAACCGGCGCATGCTCATGCTGCTAGGCGGCGGCGCTGCCTTTGTGCTGCTGGCCGTGCCTTTGGGCTTTGTCATCCCGGCCACCTTGTGCGGCATGGGTGTGGCGCGCGCCTTTGACGAACCGCTGGGCTGGCGCTCAGCCCTGGTGTGCGGCACGATTGCCCTGCTCTTTTGGATTTTATTTGCCCAGGTGTTGGGCGTCGGGCTCGGGCCCGCAGTGGCTTGGCCTTTGTGACAGGCTGTCTGAAAGTTTCCCTATGAATGCCTTTGACTCCTTGATGGGCGGCTTTGCCAACGCCTTGCAGCCCATGACGCTGATGTACGGCTTCATCGGTTGCTTTGTCGGCACCCTGGTCGGTGTGCTGCCCGGCATTGGCCCGGCCCTGACCATTGCCCTGCTGCTACCGCTCACCTACCACGTGCCGGCCACCGGCATGTTTGTCATGTTTGCCGGCATCTATTACGGTGCGGCCTATGGCGGCTCGACCACCTCCATCTTGCTCAATACACCGGGTGAGTCAGCCTCTGTGGTTACGGCGCTGGAAGGCAACAAAATGGCCCGCCGCGGCCGCGCCGGACCGGCCTTGGCCACAGCGGCCATCGGCAGCTTTGTGGCCGGCACCATCGGCACCCTGGCCCTGACCTTTGTCGCGCCCTGGGTGGTTGAAGCCGCGCTGGCCTTTGGCCCGGCCGAGTACTTCAGCCTGATGATCTTGTCATTGGTCGCCGTGTCTGCCGTGCTCGGTAACTCGGTCTTGCGCGGCATTGCCAGCCTGACAGCCGGCTTGCTGTTTGGCCTGGTTGGCCTGGATTTGCAAACCGGCCAGCCCCGCTTTACTTTCGGCCAGACCGAGCTGCTCGACGGCATCGAAGTCACCATTGCCGCCGTCGGCCTGTTTGCCGTTGGCGAAGCGCTTTACCTGGCCTGGCAGGGCAAAGAAACCAAAGCCGGCGAAGTCATGAAAGTCACCGGCAGCCTGTGGCTCAGCGCCCAGGACTGGAGCCGCTCCTGGAAAGCCTGGCTGCGCGGCGCCTTGTTTGGCTTTCCTATTGGCGCCATGCCCGCTGGCGGCGCTGAGCTGCCCACCCTGCTGTCTTACTACACCGAGAAAAAACTCAGCAAACACCCCGAGGAATTCGGCCACGGCGCCATCGAAGGCGTGGCCGGCCCCGAAGCCGCCAACAACGCCGCCGCAGCCGGTGTGCTGATGCCGCTGCTCACACTGGGCATACCCACTTCTGCCACGGCCGCCATCATGCTCTCGGCCTTTCAGGGCTACGGCATCCAAACCGGGCCCACCCTGTTCAGCCAACAAGGCTCTTTGGTCTGGACGCTGATCGCCAGCCTGTACATCGGCAACGTTATTTTGCTGGTGCTCAACTTGCCGCTGGTCGGCCTGTGGGTCAAGCTGCTGAAAATCCCGCCACCCTGGCTGTACGCCGGCATCATCATCATCTCAACGGCCGGCGTCTACGGCGCGGGCAACTCGGTGTTCAACGTGGGCTTGCTGTACGTCTTCGGCCTGATCGGCTTTGCCATGCGGCGCTTTGACTTTCCTGCTGCGCCGCTGATCGTCGGTCTGATTCTGGCGCCCATGGCAGAACAATCCATGCGTCAGGCCCTGACCATCAGCATGGGCGAATGGTCCACCTTTGTCACCCGGCCGCTGTCGGCCAGCCTGATGGCCATCTCGGTGATTTTGTTGATTGCCCCGCCGCTGGTGCGCCGCTGGCAACAAAAACGAGTGGCTACGGCCTAGGCGCAACACGCAGCATGCGCATCGACAAATGGCTGTGGGCCGCCCGTTTTTACAAAACCCGCTCGCTGGCCGCTGAAGAACTCGACAAAGGCCGGGTGCAGCTCAACGGCCATGCGGTCAAGCCCTCGCACGACATCAAGCCCGGTGACACCCTGACCCTGCGTCAAGGCCCGGTGCTGCGCGAGGTGCTTGTCAAAGGCTTGAGCATGCAGCGCGGCCCCGCCCCGGTGGCGCAGGCGCTGTATGAAGAAAGCGCCGACAGCATACAAAAGCGGCTTCAGGACGCCGAACAGCGCAGGCTGCACAGCGAACCTGCGCAAAGCATTGAACACGGCCGCCCCACCAAGCGGGACCGCCGCAGCATCGACAAAGGCTGGGACAGCCGCTGGAGCGCCTCCATAGACCCCAACGGCTCCTGAGCTCTGCTATCCTGCCCAACAATCGGCTTGCCACGAAAACCCAACTCCAAGGTTATCAGCACTATGACCGCAGACACGATGCCTTTGCTGCCCTCGCCCGGCCCCACCCGCGCGGACAAGCTGTTCATGCTCTTCTTGGTGCTGGTGCTACTGGCCGTGGTGGCCATCGGCCGCATGATGTACAACGTCGGCCTGAAGAACGAAATCAGCAAACAAAACACCGCCGACTTGGTGCAATGGCTGGCGCAAGCCGGCAGCCAAAGGTTTGACAGCGGATTTGAGCCTGCGCAGTGCGCCGGCGGCGATGCCAACGCCAGTAACACCTGGGCTGCCTGCCTGCCCCGCTTGCTGGCAGACGGCGGCCCCCTGGCCGGGCTGCGCAACCCCTTTACCCAGAAAACCCCGTTTTTTGTGGCCCGATGCGAGCCGGGCAGCGCAGCCCTGGCCGGCGCGCTGGTCATTGAAAAACTCACGCCCGGGCAACCGGGCGCTGCACAAGCGTTTTACCCTTCGCCCTTGGGCGGGGACGACCCGATTAACAAAAAAATGCAGCTGCGCTTGAGCGCCTGCGACCATGGCGGCTACGCAGGCATCTCCACAGAGGTGACTTTTTGAAGCCCCACCAACCCAAACCACAGCTCGTTTCTCTGGAGGCGCCCAGTGCCAGCATCCCGTCAGATCTGCCAATGCGCCAATGGCTGTACGCCTGGTTGCTAGACACCAAGATCGCCGGCAACTACCAGCAGAGCCTAGACCGTTGGATCGCCTTGCTGATTGTGGCCAATCTGCTGGCTTTGCTGTTCGAGCACATACCGGCGGTCTACCTGCCTTACCAGAGCTGGTTTCACCTGTTTGATGTTGCCTCCGTCGCCGTCTTCAGCGCCGAATACCTGCTGCGCCTTTACCTGGCCCCTGAAGACCCGGACTTCAAAAACCGCGGCTCACCGCGCCTGCGCTTCATGCGCAGCCCCTTTGGCCTCATTGACCTGCTGGCCATTGCGCCTTTTTACCTGCAAGCCTTCGTCCCGGTGGACTTGCGTGCGCTGCGGTTTTTGCGCTTGCTGCGGATTCTCAAACTGTTTCGCGTACTCATCCCCGCCTGGCAGGAGTTCAAACGCCTGAACCAGGGCCGCAGCTTCCGCCAGAAAATCCATGCCCTGGTCTACCCCAGCGAGTTCGGCGGGAACCTGCACCACATATTTGACACCTTCATCATGGTCTGTGTGCTGATTTCGGTGATCGGTATCGTCATTGAGTCCGTGCAGAGCATCGACCACGTGATGCACCTGGAGTTCATCGTATTGGACACTGTGATGGTGGCGATTTTTTCGCTTGAATACTGCACCCGCCTTTACTGCTGTGTCGAGCAGCCCGGCTTTCAAAAGGCCTTCAGCGGCCGGTGGCGACATGCCAAGTCGCCCTCTTTGCTGGTGGACCTGCTGGCCATCTTGCCGTTTTTCCTGGAAGCCTTTTTGCACCACCTGTTTGACCTGCGCTTTTTGCGGGTGTTCCGGCTGATACGCCTGCTCAAACTCACCCGCTACACCGGCGCCACCGCCACACTGACCAAAGTGCTGGCCCGCGAGTGGCCGGTGATGAGCGCTTCCATCTTCATCATGCTCTTGATGGTGGTGCTGACGGCCACCCTGGGCTACTTGTTTGAGCACCAAGCCCAACCCGAAAAGTTTGAAAACATTCCGCAGTCCATTTACTGGGCGGTGATCACGCTGGCCTCGGTCGGTTATGGCGACATTTCACCGGTCACCCCCATGGGCCGGATGATGACCATCATCCTGGCCCTCATGGGCATCGGTATCTTTGCCATTCCAGCGGCGCTCTTGTCATCGGCCTTCACCGACCAGCTGCGCATTGAGCGCGAGAACCTGCGCAACGAGCTCTATGAAATGCTGGAAGACGGCCGGCTGAGCGCTCAAGAAATTGAGCAGGTGCAAGCCGAGGCCAAGCGACTGCACCTGTCGCAGCAAGATGTTGACCAACTGATAGAAAAAGCCAGGCGCGAACGTGAGCTCATGGAAGATGTCTCCGGGCTGCCCCTGCATAAAATTGCCGGCAAATCAGAGCACGCCCTGGAGCACTACAAGTCATTGCTCAGCCAGATCCGCCAGTTAGGTATATTGACCGACGCTCAGAAGTTCGAAGAACTGGCCCGCAGCAGCGACCGGCTCACCGACACCGAGCTGGCCTTGTGGCACAAAATTCAGGGTAACAAGGATAAAGAACAGCCGCAGGGCTGAGCGCAAACTGGACTTACTTGACCGTGACAGCGTCCACCAGGCGGTAATACAGGCCATAGGGGTCGTCTTTGAGCACCATCAAGCGGCCCTCCACCACCACCGCGTCCTGGATGTACTTGACGGGTGTTTTCAAGCGCACTTCCATCATGCTTTCAGGCCCGCCCGGCAGGCAGAAATTGCAGCTCAAAGGCACCGCAGAGAGCAACATGCGGGTGTGCTTTTCGCCGGGTTCGACCGGCATCATGAAACCCTGAAGCCGCTGCGTCTTGTCATTGAGCCCGAGCTGGCTGGCAGTAAACAACGGAAGGATGCGCTTTTTCACCAGCTGGGTCTTCACATCGGCCAGCACCGACCAGGGCAACACATCGGCGCGCGGCACCAGCGGCGCAATCGGGCTGTTGGCACCGTGCACGCCAGGACCCGTGCCAGCCGGCAAATCAATGCTGCCCGGCAACAGGGGCGCCGGCTGGGCTCCAGCGGGTGCCGACAGGCAGACAGCCAAGCCGAGTATGGCCAGGCCGCGTCCCAGCGGCCGTGCAGCCAAGGTTTTAACAGCGAAACGAGAGGGGGTCGGGTTCATGCGTTGGAGTCCTTGTCCGGCTTGATTCATGCGCGCTTCAGTGCGCGTGCTTCATGCCGCAGTATTTACCAACGGCCAAGCCTTTGCAAGCGGCCTGCAATTGCTTGGTGCAAACATCAGGTTTTTGGCCCGACTCCAGGCACTTGGCAGCCGCCTCGTGGGCCGCGGCCATGGCACGGTGGCGTTGCACGTCTTCTTTGGTTTCCTTGTCGCTGTGCTGCGCATGCGCCACGGACAGCACGGCGCTGAGGGCCAAAACTCCAGCAACAGCAGTTAATTTTTGAAGAGAAAAACGTGACATCCATTTACCTCGATTGAAGAAGTTCAAAAACACTCACCCGGTACGCCTCCCAGGTGGGCAACAGGGCCGAAGCCGCTGCCACGCCCAGCGCCAGCGCCGGCACCGCCAGCAACTCCACCGGCCAGTTCAGCGCGGCCAGCGAGATCGATTTGTCTACATCCAGCGCCACGGCCAGCAAGGCCGCTACGCCCTGCCCTAAGGCCATGCCCAGCAAGCTGGCCAGCAAGGCCAGCCACAAAGCCTCACACCATAGCAGAGCCGCCAGCTGACGCGGCGCCGCGCCCAGCATGCGCAGCAAGGCCAGGTCGGCGCGGCGTTCGCGCACAGCGCTCCACAAGGCGATGAAAACACCCAGCCCGGCCGTCAGCAACAACACGCCGGCAAAAGCCCGCAACACATCCGCGCCTATGCCGATCAGCCCGAGCAGGCGCGAGATCTCCAGCGCCGGCGACGCCGCCTGCATGTTGGTGCTGGTGTTGATAAAGCGCGGGAAAGTCACCGCTGCCAGAGGGCTGCGGTACTGAATCAGCGCCAGTGTGACCTCGCGCTCTTCTTCCAGAATCTTCTGGTCTACGGCGTCCAGCGCGGTGTCTTTTTCGTGGACGCGCCAGACCGACTCTGTCGGCGTCAGAATCAAACGGTCCATCACCGAACCGCTGGGGGCCAGCACGCCCGTCACGGTGTAAGGCGTCTGGCCGTGGGCATGACCGCCGCCGCCCAGGCCGTGGCTGCCGGCAAAGCTGTCACCAACTCGCAAGCCCGTGTCACGCGCCACCTTGGCGCCCAGCACCGCCTGCATGGGCGCTTGCCACATTGCGCCGCTGGCCATCACGCCGGCGTAGTGGCTCATGTAATCAGGCGTGGTGCCAATGATGCGGTAACCCTTGAAACTGTCGCCCATGCTGATCGGTATCAGCTTTGCCACCTGCGGGTTGGCTTGCAGCGCCTGCACGTCAGCCAGCGGCACATTGCCGGTGGGCGTGTCGATCTGAAACACGCCCGACAAAATCAGTTGCAGCGGGCTGCCCTTGGCACCCACCACCACGTCAATGCCGGCCAGGTCCCGCGCAAAGGCCTGCTGAATTTGATGATTCACCAGCAGCACCAGCGTGATGAACGCCAGCCCCAACGACAGCAGCAGCAAGTTAAGCGCCGCCGCCAACGGTCTGGACCACAAAAACTGCCAGGCCCAGCGCAGCGTCTTCATGCGGCCACTCCGGCTCTCTGGGGCAGCGCCAGGTTCAGCACACTGACCGGGCCGGCCTGCGTGAAAAACTGCAGCAGCCGCGCATCATGGCTGGCCACCACCAGCGTGGCGCCCTGCTGTGCGGCCACCTGCGCCAGCAAGTGCGCAGCCTGCGCGGCGGCCGCGTCATCCAGGCTGGCCGTGGGCTCGTCGGCCAAGATCACTTGCGGTTGCAACAGCACCGCCCGCGCCAGCGCCACGCGCTGCGCCTGGCCGCCCGAGAGCTGTGCCGGTTTGCGCTGCGCCAGCTCGCCCACGCCCAGCGCGGCCAGCGAACTGGCAATGCGGTCGGCGTCTTCTGGCTGGCCGGCGGCCCACTGCGCCAAGGCCAGGTTGTCATGCACACTGAGCGCCGGGCTCAGGTGAAGTTTTTGCGGCAAAAACCCGATGTGGCGGGCCCGCCACCGGTCAGTCGCCCCGCCTTCCAGCACTTGGCCGGCCACCTCGATTTGCCCTTGCGAAGGGGCCACCAGCCCGGCGGCCAGCGCCAGCCAGGTGGACTTGCCAGCGCCCGACGCCCCCTTGAGCAGTAGCACCCCACCCTGCGGCACCATCACGTCGCCAAAGTGCAGCGTGGACCCGCCGGCGTAGGCATAAGCCAAGCCTTGCGTGCGGATCATGCGGCGCCCTGCCCCTGGCCGCTGCCGGCCACAATGCCACGCGCTTGCAAGGCCTCAATCTGCGCGCTTGTCAGCCCGATCTCGCGCAGCACGGCGTCGGTGTCCTGGCCCAGCGCAGGCGCGTTGCGCCGGTGCGTGCCCGGCGTGCGCGAGAGCTTGGGCACAAAGCCCGGAACCGTCAGCGCGCTGCCATCGTCCATGGCCACTTGCGCCAGCATGCCGCGCGCCTGGTAGTGCGGGTCGGCGGCGATGTCGGCCACGGTGTAAATACGGCCGGCCGGCACCGAGGCCGCGTCCAGTGCGGCCAGCACCGCGCTCACCGGCAACGTAGCCGCCCATTGGCCAATGGCCGCGTCAAGCTCGTCCACACGTAGCACGCGCCCGGCGTTGTGTGCCAGCGCCGGGTCAGCGGCCAGGTCAGGTCGGCCAATCACGCCCATCAGCCGCTTGAAAATACTGTCGCCATTGCCCGCTACCAGCGCGTAAGCGCCGTCCTGGCAGCGGTAGGCGTTGCTGGGCGCAATGCCGGGCAAGGCGCTGCCGCCCGGTTCGCGCACCGCACCAAATGCGCTGTACTCGGGCAGCAGGCTTTCCATGCAGTTAAACACCGCCTCGTACAGTGCCACGTCAATCACCTGGCCCTCGCCCGTGCGGTGGCGGTGTTGCAGCGCCAGCAAAATACCAATCACGCCGTGCAGCGCCGCCAGCGTGTCACCCATGCTCACGCCCACCCGCACCGGCACATGGCCGGGCTCGGCCGTCAGGTGGCGCAAGCCGCCCATGGCCTCGGCCACCACGCCAAAACCGGGGCGGTCACGGTAAGGGCCACTCTGGCCGTAACCGCTGACGCGCAGCATGATCAGCCGCGGGTTCAACTGCTGCAATGCGTCCGGCCCCAGGCCCCAGCCTTCCATCGCACCGGGGCGAAAGTTCTCTATCAGCACATCGCATTCGGTGGCCAGCCGGCGCACGATGTCTTGCGCCTCAGGTTGGCGCAAATCCAGCGCCAGCGAGCGCTTGTTGCGCGACTGCACCTGCCACCAGACGGACGTGCCGTCCTTGAGCAAGCGCCACTGGCGCAGCGGGTCACCCGTGCCGGGCGGCTCGATCTTGATGACCTCGGCTCCGAAGTCCGCCAGCGTCTTGGCCGCAAACGGCCCGGCGATCAACTGGCCGAGCTCCAGCACCTTGAGGCCGTCCAGGGCGCTGGGGCTGAGGGCGGCAGGGGAAGAGTTTTTTAAATCCATGCGCAGATTTTGCCTGCTTAGCGGGCGGTTTCTGCCAGCCCAGTCAGCACCCGGTTGACTCAGCGTGCCTGCGGCAGCTCATCCCAGCGGGTGGTGAAGCAGGCCGAGCGATTGCCCGACTTCATGCCCCAGCGCGGCGCGGTGCCGCAAACGCCGGTGCGCAAGGTGTTGCGCCCGTAAGCCTGGTTGAGGGCATCGATAGCGGCCATCAGCCGGGCTGAGCGGGCGCGGGCCGGCGGGTCGTCAAACAGGGTTTCTTGCCGGGCGGCTTGAGGGCTGAGCATGGTGAGCATGACGCCGGCTTTTTTGTACTGGTAGCCGGGCTTGTAAATCAGCGCCAGGGCATTGAGCGCGGCGCCGGTGAGGGCCAGGGTGTCGCTGCTGGGCTCGATGAGTGGCACCAGCCAGCCTGCGTTGTACTGCGGCTCGCCGGGCTTGAAGCGGTTTGTCTGCACAAAGACCTGCACGGCAGCGGCGGCCGAGCCCTGCTGGCGCAGTTTTTCGGCGGCCTTGGCCACGTAGCTGGCCACTGCTTCGCGCAGCTCGGTCAGGGTTTGCACCGGCACACCAAAGCTGCGCGAACTCATGATTTGCTGCTTGGGCGGTGCCACGTCTTCGAGCGCCAGGCAGGACACGCCGCGCAGCTCGCTGCAAGTGCGTGCCATCACCACACCAAACTGCGCTTGCATGTGGGCCGGCAGCTGGCGGCGCAGGTCGAGCACGCTGTGCACGCCCATGGCTTGCAGGCGCAGGGCGATGCGCCGCCCGACGCCCCAGACCTCGGCCACGTCGGTTTGCGCCATCCAGGCCAGGCGCTCGGGCTTGCTGAGTGCGTGCAGGTCGCACACGCCGTTAAAAGCCGGGTTCTTTTTGGCCAAGTGGTTGGCGAACTTGGCCAGGGTCTTGGTCGGGCCGATGCCGGCGCACACCGGCAGCCCCGTCCATTGGCGGATACGTTCGCGCATGCACTGGCCCATGGCAACACCGCCGCCGTAGTGCCGCAGCACGGACTCGACGCGCAAAAAGCTTTCGTCAATGCTGTAGACCTCGATGTCCGGCGCAAAGTCGCGCAGGATGCTGACGACACGGTTGCTCATGTCGCCGTACAGCGTGTAGTTGGAAGACAGCGCCAGAATGCCGTGCTCGGCAGCCAGCGCTTGCATCTTGAACCAGGGCGTGCCCATTTTCACGCCCAGGGCCTTGACCTCGGCGCTGCGGGCGACTGCGCAGCCGTCGTTGTTGGACAGCACGACCATGGGCACGCCGGCCAGCCGGGGCTGAAAGACCCGCTCGCAACTCACATAAAAGTTATTGACGTCGACCAGCGCGAACTGCGGCGCGACAGGCTCGGGGACAGGCGTGGCCACGCTCAGCCCCGCGTGGTGATGCGCCTGACCACACCCACCACCACGCCCCAGATTTCCAGCTCGGCGCCTTCGGCAAAGGTGATGGGCGTGTAGGCCGGGTTTTCAGGCCACAGCTCGGGCTGGCCTTGCCGATAGCGCAAGCGCTTGATGGTGTATTCACCGTTGACCACGGCCACCACAATGTCGCCGGCCTGCGGCGTGAGCGAGCGGTCTACCACCACCTTGTCTTCGTGGTGAATGCCGGCGCGGTTCATCGAGTCACCCTTGACGGTGAACATGAAGGTGGCCGGCTTGTTGCGCACCAGGTAGTCGTTGAGGTTGAGCGCTTCTTCGGTGTAGTCAGCCGCCGGCGAAGGAAAGCCGGCCGACAGGCGGTGGCTGATCAGCCGCAGCTGCGCGCCCGCCAGGCCCACCGGCGCAGGCAGAAAAAACTGCACCAAGCCGGGCTCGGTGCGGTTGGGGGGACGGGTTTCAGGAGGCAAGGAAAGCATGTGAAAAGTACTGTATAAAAAAACAGTTTACATGCTTTCACAGCTTGCCGCGCGGGGCTAAGGGCTAAGGGCTAGCGGGGAAAGGTCTGCCGTGTACGACAAGTTTTGCTCAGTATGGACACCCAGATTGATTTAAAAATAGCTATAAAATTTTGATGGACGGCTAATTAATCATCATAAATAGCTACATTTAAATTTTTTAAGGATTGCACCAATGTCTCGCCTAAAACTCATCATTCAGATTTCTGCCATTTTGCTTGCGGGCATCACACAAAGCATGGCGCAGAGCGTGCCGCCCCCTGATGCGATAGTTTTGCGGCCCGATGCCGGTCGGGAAATCGGCCGGATTTACCAGGCTTGGCTCACGCCCCTGCAACAAGGTGGCGAAGAGGCCGATACCCCGGCGATAGTACCCAGGGCGTTTCGTTCGACCGCACCCTCTGTTTCGCGCAATGCCCGTCAGTCCCGAGGCCACGCCACATTGGCGTTCACCCGGGAACAGGGTCGGGCCTATGCGCGTGTGAAAATCGAGGGCGTTAATCCGCAGGACATCGTGATGTTCCATATCCACTGCGGACGGCCCGGGCAACTCGGGCCGATTTTGGTGGATTTCGGCCGCACATCCAAAGGCCCGCGCGATCTGCCGGCGTCCTTCGTCAATGGCGAATTTTCGGCAGAGATCACCAACGAAGATCTGGTATCGGTTACCGAGCACAGCCACGGTATTGTGGGCTTTTTGACCGCCGGCTGCCCCATCATTCCCAGCATTCCGGTGGACCGGGTCAAGACCATTGCCGGCATGGCTTTGATCGCGGAACAAGGCGAGTTGTACTACAACCTCCACACCAAAGGGCAGACCTTCTTCGGCGATATTCGCGGCCAGCTCACCCCGGTTCGCTGAGCGGGCCGAATAGGGCCTTGCGTCTGCGACTCAGGGCGTGTCAGCCGCGCGAGCCTCTGCGGTATGGCGGCCTTCGCGCCAGCGCAGCAGCAGCCAGGCGAGCACGCCGGTCGCGATCAGCCAGCCTGAAACATGGATGGCTTTTTGGCTGATGGCGTAGCTGATGCTGGAGTAGGTCAGCCATGCGCAAGCTGCGCAAAACACCAGGGGCAGCAAGGGGTAGAGCGGCACCTTGAAGGGTCTTGGAGCGAGCGGGTCGGTCTGGCGCAGCCACATCACGCCCACGCCCACAAGGAACAAAAAGCCCCAGAACACGGGGGCGGTGAACTCGACCATGGCGGAAAACCCGTCAGCCTCTTGCATGCCCAACAACACCAAGGCAATGGCGATGACCGCCTGCGCCCACAGGGCTTTACGCGGGGCGCCGACCTGGGTTTGCCACTGGCCCAGGGCCTGCAAACTGGACCAGTCACGACCCAAGGCAAAGTTGGTGCGCGCCCCCACGATCATGGTGGCGTTGATGCTGGTGAGCGCGGCGATGGCCACCGACAGCCCCAGCGCCTTTTCAGCCCAAGGGCCAAAGGCCATGCCCACCATGCTGGAAGCCGCTGTTTTGCTACCCGAAAGGCCGGCCTGCCCCAGGCCCCAAAAAAGCGCGAGGTTGACCAGCAGATAAATGGCCGTCAGCGCCAGCATGCTGAGCAGGATCACACGCACCATGGTGCGCGGACCGCCCTTGAGCTCAGCCGAGACATAGGCCGCCTCATTCCAGCCACCAAAGGTCAGCAAGACAAACACCAGTGCCAAGCCCCACGCACCCGCAGAAGGGGCTTTTTCAAACCAGCTCAAACTGGCGGGGGCAGCTGCATCGCCAAACCACAGACCGGCCACCACCACGGCCAGCAAGCCCGCTACTTCAAGCGTGATGAGCGCCATCTGCATGCGGGAAGACGCATTGATGCCAACCATGTTCACCAGAGTGAGCACCACCACAATGACCAAAGCCCAAATTGCGCTTGAGTGCGCGCCCAAGGGCACCAGGGTGCTGAAATAGTCGCCAAACACAAAGGCCAGCAAAGCAATGGAGCCCGTATTGATGACCGTGGCGCGCGCCCATGCATACAAAAAAGCCAGGTCGCGCCCAAAGGCACGGCGCAAGAAATGGTAGTCACCACCCGCATGCGGGTAGGCTGTGCAAAGCTCGGCGTAGCACATGGCGCCGGCCATAGAAATGAGCGCGCCCGCGACCCAAATCGTCAAGGCCCAGCCGGCATCACCGCTGATACCGGCCACCATGGCTGGGGTTTTAAAAATGCCGGCACCGATGACGATGCCGACGATCAGCGCCACGGCGGCCAAGGCGCTCAAGAGACGCGCAGGTTGCGCGTTTTGACCAGGGGATTCGCTCATACTCAGTTCGATTCAGGGCCAGCTTGGCTTAAAGGCGTCGGCCGTCCACGGCCTGAGCTGAGCGGTCTGTCGAGAGCGTGCCGCTCAAGCGATTGCCGTTGACTTTGCCAGTGAAGCTGGTCACCGATTGACCTTCACCACGGAACTGAAAGCTCAAGTCTTCGCCCCGCAAACGGGCGCCCAACAGCGGCAGCGTGCGACCGTCTAGGGTAATGGAGCCGCCCACGTTCTGGAAGGTTTGCTGGAGGTTCAGCCGCGCTGTTTTACCGGCGTCAAAGCTCACGCTCCAGCCACCTTCCACGGGCGCGGGCACGATCCACAAATAGGCCGTTGCGCCGGCTGCAGTCGCGGTCTCGTCGGCCTGCCAGTCGCCCATGTCAAAAGCATGCGCCACCACGCGCGTGCCGGGTTTCATTTGCAAGATTGTGGGGCGCAGGCGCAGGTTGAGTTCGGGCAACAGGTACATGGTGATCACGTTGGCCGAGCTGAAATCTTCTTTGAAAATGTCGCCCGTGATGATGCGCACCTTGTCCTGCACGCCGGCCTCGGCCACCTTGCGCCGGGCAAACGCAGCCATGTCTGGGTTGTATTCAATACCCACCGCATTGGCCTTGAATTTTTGCGCAGCCGCAATGGCAATGATGCCGTCGCCGGCGCCCAGGTCATACACCCGGTCTTGCGGTGTGACCTTGGCCATGGTCAACATTTTTTCAACCAGTTCGGGCGGGGTGGGGATCCAGATCACGTCTTTGCCGGACTGACCCCGCGCGGGCTGGTAGTTGGGGTCGGTGGGTGGGGTGCTGGCACAGCCCACAATCATTAAGGAGGACAAGAGGGCAAAAGCAACACGGCGAGAAAAAGGCAGCACGGCAAAGCTCCTAAAAATGCGTAATTGATAATGAGAATTAGTCTAGACGGCTTGGCAAAGCCGCACAATCTCAAGGTTGATTTTTGCAGCTTCTCATGTTGCAAAACTCAAACGGATCGTTGGTAAGCCCGGCCCCCGGTCTGCGCCGCTTGGGCAACTGAGCCGCGGAACGCTCAGTGGGTCGCTGGTGCCTGGAAAAGCGGGAACTGCATCAGCACGACGTGTAAGCCGCCCGAGCCGGCCTGCGCGACGTACGGCGGATCTTCTGGCCGTACGAAAGCCATCGAGAGCCGATGTAGCGGGCGGCCCTGCTCGGCGTCAAGCATCTGGCCGGCCATCACCAACCAGAACTGTCCACCACCTTCTACAGGGTCTGGTCCGGTGGCACAGGCACCAGGCGCCATCATGTAGGACGAAACGGCTAACCCGTCCGGGTGCGGCGCGATCAAGGGCAAGACGCTGACCTCGCGCAGCGAAGCCAACTCGACATCGTCCACCGGTGCAGGTACCTGAAAAGTCACTTCTCGCCGAGAAAAGCGCTTGGCGCGTATCTTCTCTAAGCTCTCGGGTAGAAACTGTGCGCCCGGATCCCAGGTGTTGCGAAGAGTCATATAGGCCACGCCCTCTTCCCCGCCCACAATGGGGCCGTAGCCTGAAAACGGCCCGACGAAATGCCCCAAGCCGGGCGCCGCGCCATGACTACCGATGCGGCCGTTGCCGTTGACGAAGATCTGGAACTGATCGGCCTCGTGAAAGTGGGCCCTCAACTCGTCGCGCGGGCCTTGCTCAACGAGATAGGCGATAGGCGAAGCTTTGGTGAGGTCGGGCTTCTCCCCCTTGTGGCGATCTTCACCCATGAACTGAGTGCGAAAGTTTCCATCGGGACGGTCGGGACGGCGCCAACGCCGAGTCAGCGCTTCTTCTACGGAGGTGATGGATGTCATGCTGGGTCTCCTGTTTTCTTCATCATCAGGCTCGGGTTCATCCGGCAGTGATACCCGATGTCTGGATAAGAGCCCGCCATTTGTCGACCTCGGTTCGGATGTGTTCCTTGAACTGCGCTGGCGTGCTGCCGACCGCCTCGGAACCGTCTTGCGCGAGCTTTTCCTTGACGTCGGGCATCTTCAGAATCTTGGCAATCTCCTGCTGCAGCTTGTCGATGATCGCAGGTGGCGTGGCGCCAGGCGCCGCCAGGCCGTACCAACCCGCGATGTCGTAGCCAGGCACGCCGGACTCCGACAGAGTGGGCACGTCAGGCGTTGCGGGTGAGCGGCGCGCGGTCGTCACCCCAATCATCCGCAGGCGGCCGGACGATGTGAACGGTTGCGCCTGTAACTGCGAGGAAAACATCATGCTGATCTGGCCGGAGACCACGTCGTTCAGCGCCAGGCTACCACCCTTGTAAGGCACGTGCGTCATCTTGACTTTGGCCATTGAGCAAAGGAGTTCGCCCGCCAGGTGGCTGATGCCGCCGTGGCCCGAAGACCCGTAGTTCAGCACGCCAGGATTGGCCTTGGCGAACGCGATCAGCTCAGCCAAGTTCTTGACAGGCAACTTCGGGTTGACGACCAGCGAATAGGGCTGCACCGTGATCTGCGTGATCGGGGCCAGGTCTTTTTGCAGATCGTAAGGCTGCTTGGTGCCCTGCAGCGATACGTTGACAGTGGCACTGCCGGTCAGCAGCGACAGCACGTAGCCGTCGGGCGGCGCCTTGGCGCAGGCATTGAGCCCAATGACGCTGTTGCCGCCGGCCCTGTTGTCGGGTACGAAGGGCTGGCCAAATGCTTCTTGGAGCTTGGCGCAGATCACCCGTCCGACGATGTCGCTGCCGCCGCCGGGTGCAAAAGGGATGATGAAGCGCACGCTACGCGACGGGTAGGTGCCAGTTTGGGCCATGAGCTGCGGCCACGCCATGCCGGCTGAGAGTGCCGCGCCGAACTGCGCCAGTTGCCTCCTTTTAATCTCCATCATTTGTCTCCAGTCGGTTCCGGGCAAGTCGTCGGGCTAATGCGAACGGTTAAGCATTTCAAGCCATTTCATTACCATTCTGACTCCTTTGTTGAAGGGACAAACTGCGTAAAAACCCTCAAGAGCGCTAGGCTCAGGGTTTGGCAAAGGCTGCTGAAAAGAAAGCCACCACCTTGGCGCGCGAATCTTCTGCCACCGCGCTATCGGGCCAGAACCGCACTGCCCCGCCTTTACCCTAGTTGGCGGATGAATCCTGGATGGTGCGATTCCTGCCTGGCGGTGAGTCCCAGCCGTGGGTTGCTGAGGGGTAGAACTGCAAGGACACCAAAGCCTTGGCCTGCGGCGGGAGTTGATTCAAAAAAGTTTGCGCTGAATCGGGCGGGCCGTAATCGTCTTTACCGCCGGCAAACAACATGACAGGAGCTCCAGTGAGCGTGCCGTAGGCGCCGTAAGCCTGTGCGGCCGGATCGGTGATGCGCTTGCTGTGCTGCCACCAGACCGCATAAAAGGGTGCGTGCGCCGCAAACTTGGGCGAGCCACTGGGGAAAAAGCTCCGGTGTACCGAATCCGAAGCTGCCAGCAGCGACAAATTGCCACCCCAGCTAAATCCAATCGCGCCGATTTTGGTAGGAATGATGTCACTGCGACCAGCCAGGTAAGCCAGCGCGCCATAGGCGTGAGTGAGTGTCGAGATATGCCCTTCTTTGAAACGGTTGCCCGGCTCAAACATGAAGACTTCTAAAGTAGCGTACCCCGCCTTGCGCAGCGCCTTGGCATGGAACTCACCACGCCCGTCAATGCCGCCACTGCCATGCAGCACCACCACCGCCGGAACAGGCCGGGCAGCGGTTTCTGGCATTTCCAGGGTTGCGGACACCGTGGGCATATGCGCATACCCCTCAGCCTTTGCACCGGGAAACTGCACCTTCTCTGCGCTCACCCCGGTTGAGACAAGCAAAGAAGCCAATGCAAAGACTTGCAAGACTTTTTGGAAAGCATGGAGAGGTTTGCGGTGAGAAAATTCGCCATCAAATGGCGTTGCGGCAGCGGAGTTTTGGTTCATAAAGCCATCCTTTTTTGAATACTTTTAAATTAAAGTATAAGAAGTTTAGCCTCATTAGGACGCATATCGCCCCTTGGAAAAGCCCTCAATCCGCGTTGAAACCCCAGCAGTTTTGTGAAGTGTGGACAACCCAGCGGGGCCTACTCTGAATCAGGCGACGTGGTAATCCCCCCGCATCCCTCTCCCCAACATGAGAGTAGACTTCCACAAACTGAATATCTGCGCGGAGAAATCAGCATGACCCCAGCAATTTTGTCCCCTCTTGTCTCGGAATTTGAAACCGAAGAGCAGGAAGCCAGCTACACAGCGTGGCTCAAGGCCAAGGTGCAGGCCAGCCTTGACGACCCACGCCCCAGCATTCCTCACGACGAAGTCATGGCTGAAGCCCGCGCGTTGCTGGCTGCCAAGAAGGAAGCGCGTGCTGCTGATTGAGTGGACGGCAAGCGCCAAACTCGATCTGCTTGAAATACTGGACTACATCTCAGAGCGAAACGAGAAAGCCGCTGATCGGCTTTTTGAGCGCATTGAGCAGGACTTGGAACACGCGGCAGAGCACCCGTATCTTTTCAAATCAAGCCAACGTGTGCAGGGCTTGCGAGAACTTGTGACTCACCCCAACTACATCATCTGCTATCAGGTCACAGCTACTTCCATCAAGGTGGTCAACGTAGTGCATGCGCGGCGCGAGTTTCCTTGAACTGCGTTTGGCAGTACAGCGCAAGCCATTCATCAGCTCGTCGCGTTCCCGCTCAACCCCATTCAAAGCCTCGGCGATCGCCAGCTTGCGCGCAAGCTAACCCGCATCCAGCCTGGCCTTGAGCGCCTGGATCTCGGAATCCTTGGCTACCGCAGACTTCTGCATTTGGTTGGCAACCTGCGCCTGGGCAAGCTCGACCGCATTGCGCTTGTCTTGCTCGGCCAGTTTAAGCCGCTCATGCCAGTTGCCCAGCTCGCTGCCCGCTTTGCGCAGCCGCGCCAGCGCAAACGGGGGCCGCGCGCAGTACCGCAGTAACCGCTCCAGGCCCGCTCGGTCGTGCGCCGCTATGCACACGCTGGTGTCTACCGAGA